>ENA-OZYK01000015-OZYK01000015.1-human-gut-metagenome-genome-assembly--contig:-NODE-15-length-93187-cov-6.323133_pt1 | contig 93187 bp, 90 predicted proteins | sample MGYA00243633_ERZ654123 | MGnify/ENA primary metagenome ERZ654123 (study PRJEB26926, sample SAMN06165067) | human gut metagenome | biome: ENVO:00009003; feature: ENVO:2100002; material: ENVO:00002003...
GGGCTACCGCCCCTAGACCCTGTCGGGGGCTACGCCCCTGCGACCCCATTTTTAAAAATTATATAGGTTTTTCGACAGCCTAAGGGCTGAACTGCTTAGTTGCAATTCAGCCCTTTTATTATTCTCTTACTCTCAGCTCTCTGAATGCGACAGCGGCCGCCGCACCGACGTTGAGCGAATCGACACCGTGATACATAGGTATCTTTACCGTGTAATCACAGCCGTCTATAGTCTTCTGCGACAGTCCGTAACCCTCAGAGCCGAGTATTATAGCAAGCCGTTCCTCACTCTGAAGCGTCTTGTCATCAATACTTACCGAGTTATCTGTGAGTGCCATTGCCGCTGTTTTAAAGCCGAGCGAATTAAGATAAGCGGGGCCGTGTGATTGCCACCAATGCTCATCCTCTCCGATATATCCCCACGGGATAAGAAATACCGTTCCCATACTTACTCTTATGGCTCTCCTGCAAAGAGGGTCACAGCAGGACGGGGTTATCAGCACAGCGTCTATGCCGAGTGCCGCCGCAGAGCGAATTATTGCTCCTGTGTTGCTGACATCGGCTATATTTTCGAGCACGGCAATCCTTCGTGCGTTTTTGCAAAGCTCCTCTGCCCTTTTCGGTGCAGGACGCTCCATAGCGCACAGCATTCCCCGTGTCAGCTCATAGCCTGTAAGCCCGGACATTATCTTACTGTCGGCGGTATATACCGGAATATCACCGCACCGCTCTATTATGCCGTTTGCACGGTCATTGATATACTTTCTGTCTGTGAACATCGAAATAGGCTTACAGCCTGCATCAAGGGCTACTTCTATAACCGTCTGACTTTCGGCTATGAATATTCCGTGTTCATACTCATACACCTTGCGAAGCCGTGCATCTGTCAGGTGAGTGTATATTTCAAGCTCGGGTATATTTATATCGGCAACATCTATTATTTCAGCCATATTGTTTATTATTTCCTTTCGGGCGGACTTTTTCGTATTGCAAATAATATCGAAAAGTGATAGAATATTATCACAGCGCATCCGCTTGTCGCACTGAATATTATAGCGTATCGGGCGGATGTTGTCAAATATGGCGGTACTAAAAATATATTACCCGAAAAGGCGGCAGGTATGGATTACTTATATAAAATCACAGTGGAAATAGACGATGAAAAAGTGCTGAGCTTACAGCAACACGATTTGGATGCGGTATATAAGACAGTAAGAGAAGCGTTTGCAGGGTGTAATTTTAAAGAAGTGCCGACAGATAATAAGCGGCTTGCTTTTGTTATCGGGGACGGTAGCAATTCTTTCAGCGAAGTCGGAATCGTGGCAAATGCGCTTCACGACAGCTGGCTCGGCAAGTATCTGAAAAAGATGGAATGGTACGATATGAGCGATGACAGCACTGAGGATATGCTCAGAGAAATACAAGAATTTGACAACGAATACGGCAAATAAATTTAAAGGAGAACATTATGAAAACAGGACTTGTGCTTGAAGGCGGCGCTATGCGTGGAATGTACACGGCAGGCGCACTTGACGTACTTCTTGAAAACGATATAAATTTTGACGGGATAATAGGAACATCGGCAGGTGCGGTGTTCGGAGTGAATTTCCTGTCAAGGCAGGATGGCAGGGTCATCCGCTATAACTGCCGTTTCAACGGCGACAGGAACTACATGGGGATAAAGCCGTTACTTAAAAGCGGCGACTTTTTCAACACGGAATATGCCTATTACAAAGTGCCGAACGAGCTTGATATATTCGATGACGAAGCCTATCAGAAATCGGGCGTGCCGTTTTATGCAACGGTGACCGATGTAAAAACGGGAAAGCCGGAGTATCTGAAGGTCGAAAGCGTACTTCGGGATATGGAAATGCTCCGTGCTTCTGCTTCGATGCCGTTTATATCAAAGCCTGTAATAATCGGAGGCAGGGCGTATCTTGACGGAGGAATTTCCGACAGCATACCGTTTGAGCATTTTTCCGAAATGGGCTACAAAAAGCAGGTGGTAATCCTCACCCGTGATATGAACTACCGCAAAAAGCCGATGAACAAACTGCTGATACGCTCGTTCTACAGCAAATTTCCAGGCTTGTGCAATGCGCTTGAAAACCGTCACAATGTCTACAACGAAAGCATAGACAAGCTATGCGAACTTGAACAAAGCGGCAAGGTGTTTATTATCCGTCCATCTGAGCCGATAACGATAAGCAGAACGGAGAGAAATCCCGACAGGCTGAGAAGCGTTTATGAGCTTGGGAGGAAGGATATGAAAATGTATCTTGAGGGTCTTGAAGAATTTTTGGAGAAAGAACAGGAAATATAAATGGCAAACAAGAAATGTCCCGTTGCGAAAAAATGCAGTGGCTGTCAGCTGTCCAACATGACATACGAACAGCAACTTGAATGGAAGCAAAAGGATACAGAAAAGCTGCTCGGCGGTTTCGGCAAGGTATCTGAAATTATAGGTGCAGACGACCCGTATAACTACAGAAATAAGGTGCAGGCGGTTTTCCGCTCTGACAGAAACGGCAGGATAATCTCCGGCGTATATCAGTCGTCCAGAAACGGCATTGTCGGAATTGACAGCTGTATGCTTGACGATAAGCGTGCGGACGAGATAATAGTAGGCATAAGAGAGCTGCTCAGATCGTTCAAATTACATCCTTATGACGAGGGTACGGAGTGTGGCTTTTTACGTCATGTGCTTGTCCGTGTCGGAAAGAATACGGGAGAGATACTGGTTACTCTTGTCGGCGGAAACTCAATGTTCCCTAAAAAGCACGACTTTGTGAAAGCGCTTGTAAAGCGGTTCCCTGATATTACGACCGTGACATTCTCGGTAAACCGCACTCCCGAAATGCTTCTTCTCGGAGAAAATAACGAGGTGCTTTACGGCGAGGGATACATTACGGATATTCTTTGCGGAAAAAGATTCAGAATATCTCCGCACTCGTTCTATCAGATAAATCACGCACAGACCGAAAAGCTGTACGACTACGCTATAAAGGCGGCGAAGCTCACGAAGAAGGACGTTCTGCTTGACGCATACAGCGGAATAGGCACGATAGGCATAATAGCGTCTGACTATGTAAAGCAGGTGCAGGGCATTGAATACAACGCATCAGCCGTCCGTGACGCAGTAAAGAACTGTCACGAAAACGGGCTTACCCGCAACATTGCTTTTAACCGTGGCGATGCAGGCGAATTTCTTGAAAAGAAGACAAAGCTCGGCACGCATTATGACGCAGTGATTCTCGACCCTGCAAGAACGGGAGCGGACAGAAAGTTTTTAAACTCGCTTTTGAAAATCGCACCGGAAAGAATAGTTTATATTTCCTGCAATCCGGCTACGCAGGCAAGGGATCTGAAAACGCTAACGAAAAAGTACACAGTGACCGATATTCAGCCGTTTGATATGTTCCCGCATACGAGGCATGTGGAGTGCGTGGTTTCGATGTCAAGGAAAGCGGAGTAAAGCGGGATATTTGGCTTAACGGTGCGGTTTGTGCGTGTTGGGCAGGCTGTGCTGTTTTGGTGGAATATGGTGATTTGGCGTATAGGGGAATATGTCTGCGGTGACAGCAGTTTCGCAGCGATACACGGGGCGTGGGTCGGGTGTGCGGAAGTACTGTGATAGTGGGTGGGATAGATGTCATAAAATGATATTTATTTTGGCACTTAATCGCAAAAAATTAGATTAGCATAATATATGTTTTGAAAAGGAGAACGCATCATGCCTATTAATATGATAACTGAACAGAAGTATGATATAGATTATCAGAAAATGAGAAATGAATTAATGGAATTGAATATATTTCATGACAAGAACATTCAGCAAAAGTATGTTAGTATGTGAATCGGTGAACTTATGAATGCAGATTCAATTTCTGTGAATTCATATTTTGATTCTCAAAATCGAGAATTATTATTAAAGGAAAAACTTGAAGCACCTGAAACATTCCAGACATTAGTGAGAATGAAAAACAATGATATGTATATTCATTTTCGCGTTTCACGAATTATTCAGATGTTAAAGATGAACAAAGTTACCAAAGCTGATGCACAAGATATAGAAATTGACGAATTCACCTCACATAGAACCATTATTTGGACAGAGACAGAAAAAACCGTAGAAAACGATGATCCGATAATTATAGTTCCATTTACGATAGGAAAAACATACAAAGAACTTGTTATCGATGGAAATCACCGAATAACAACTGCTATAAGAGCAAGAAAAAAGATTATAAAGGCTTTCATTGTTTCTCCTTATACTATTGTTGCAAATAATTTGCTAAGTTCAACATTTGATTTATTAATATATGTTTTTCAGAATGAAGTGGTGTGGATGGGCTCCTTTTATAACAAAAATAAATTTTCTGACGAACAGGCGCTAGTAGATAATTCATTTTTGCTTTCAAGAAAAGTAAATGTTGCCTATTAATTTGGAGGTGTTTATGTTGAGCAATTTGGTCGATACAAAAGACAGAATAGCACGTTCAAATATTTATAGTATTTTTGGAAAACTAATGAAGCGTCAAATTGATAATAACGATGATGGAGAGATACTATTAATGAAAGCTGGTTTATCATCATTCTGGAAAGAGTATGGTGATAAATTTTGCCCATATTGGTATAACAGGGGCTATCGAAATGATAATGATAACTATAATCCAGAATATGCTTGCATGGTTATTTGTAAAAGAATAGAATCAGACGAAGAAGCTCTATTAAGATTCTTAAATCTTATTCTTGATGGCATTCATAATATAGAAGAAGAACAGTTCGAACAACTATCAAACTATCTGGGAGTAATAGGGTATGAACTGCTGCTTAATATCGAAGTGAATGAAGACTTTGATTATGAAACAAAGCATTATTCTCTTATACCTGCAACAAGTGGAGCTCAGCAAAGAAATGCCGATATCTCTTACTTACGCTCAATGCTAATTACACATCATTCAGACTTAATAGTTATGTATAATGAAGCCATTGCTAATTTTGGCTCTGGTCAGTATGTTAGCTGCATTGAAAATTGTAGGTCATTACTTGAGAACTTCTTTAAAAAGTTAGATACAACAAATAACGATTATGTTAAAGGCATTCTCGTAGCAACTGGTGAAACAATAACTGATAATGGAGCACAGTTAACATCAATAAAGAAAATATATACTTATTGGCTTGATAATAAAAAAGGTGCTAATAGATTTAGATTATTTCAAACGATGTATAGTGCAATGTCTGGACTCGGTACTCATCATGAAGATGTTGCAAGCAAAGAGGATGCACTTTTGCTTTTGAGATATGTTGAAGATTGTCTATTATGGTGTTTCAGAAAAGGAATCAATTGCTGAAAGTAACAAAATACCCTCCCGTCCATCATGGGCGAGAGAGTTTCATAAATTTTTTATCATCAGATTTTAATCTCAATACTCATCCATGACTTCAGTTCTACAGTAATCCTATCGCTCCATATGGTGATCTCCTTAAGCCATCGCCGAGCAAGACTCTCGTCAAACTCGGTAAGCTCAGTGTCCTGCTGGGAAATAAAGTCATTCAGCTCGTTGATACGCTTGACCTGCTCGTCACGGACGGCGGTGTCGGTGAAGTTCTTCTGCTTCATCTCCCGGAGCCAGAATATCTCATCGGCGATGTCGTTGTAGTCCTCCTTGCGGGAAGCGTGGTTTATAAGTTCCTGTTGAAGTTCAGCCAGCCGCTTGTCTATCTCCAAAGCCTCGTCATCGGAGTATCCGCAAAGTACCACTGCAAGATTGTCCCGCAGCCGCTTCTGATAAGCGCTCTTGTTTCTGAGCAGCTCATTGAACGCCTGCATTACAACCTTTTTCAGCACTTCCTCGTTCACCGTCCGAGCATGGCATACTACCCCGGTTGACTGAAGCCTGCTAAGGCACCGCCAGACGATAGAGCGGCAGCCGTGGTTGTTCCAGTGAACGCGGCGAAACAACTCCCCGCACTCTCCGCAGACTATCATTTGCGAAAACACATGGTTGCTGCTGAATCCGTGCTTTCTTCCGTTCGGGCTGACCTTTACGAGCCTGCGGCGAACAAGTTCGTCCTGCACACGCATGAAGATTTCTTTAGGGATAATCGCTTCGTGGTCGTTCTCGACATAGTATTGCGGCATGATTCCGTTGTTCTTTATCCGCTTTTTGGAAAGATAATCCACCGTGTAGGTCTTTTGCAGAAGCGCGTCGCCCATGTATTTCTCGTTGCGGAGTATCTTTGCAATCGTGCTGGTGTGCCAGTGTGGATTCCCCGCGCCTGTGAGGATTCCGTCACGCTCCAGACCTGCGGCGATCTTGTCGCCGCTGTATCCGTCAAGGTATTCACGATAAATTCGCCGAACAACTTCTGCCTGCTCGGGGTCTATAACCAGCCTGCCGTTCTCGTCTTTGGTGTAGCCAAGGAAACGGCTGTGGTTCACCTGCACCTCTCCACGCTGATAGCGGAACTGTAAGCCGAGTTTCACATTCTGCGACAGCGACATCGACTCCTGCTGTGCCAGAGAAGCCATTATCGTAAGAAGAACCTCGCCCTTTGCGTCCAGCGTGTTGATGTTCTCTTTCTCGAAGAACACAGGGATATTTCTGTCCTTAAGCTGACGTATGTATTTCAGACAGTCGAGCGTATTACGGGCAAATCGGCTGATGGACTTAGTGATAACCATGTCGATTTTACCGTCCATGCAATCGGTTATCATACGGTTGAATTCCTCGCGCTTCTTGGTGTTCGTGCCGGAAATACCATCGTCAGCGTAGACACCCGCAAACGACCATTCGGGATTCCCGGTAATGTACTCGGTATAATGCGTGACCTGTGTTTCATAGCTAGTCGCCTGCTCATCGCTGTCCGTGCTGACGCGGCAGTACGCAGCCACGCGCAGCTTTGGTTTTTCCGCTTCACTCTGTTGCTGGTTTGTTCTCTGCGGTCTTGCCGGAATTATCGTTATGTTACTCATTGCTTGTCACCTCAGTCTTTATCAATCCATACATATATTCTGCCTGCTGAACAGGGTCGTCAAAATAATCAGAAGCGCTCTCAAATAGAAATCGCACGGGAACATTCGCAGAACGCTCTTTCCTTATGCAGCCGTTTCTCCGGAGCCTTTCCGCGCGGATTTCACACTCCGCCGCAACAGCATTGAAAAGTTCCTCGCTGATTATCTGCGGATAGAATCCATCGCCCAGATAACGGCGGTTATGTAACATCAGCTTGACCGAACCGTGATTTGCCCTGATACCTACGTTTTCTGCTGCCCTTGTCAGAGAAGCTCCGTTCAAGTAGTCCGCGAACATACGCCGAACCTGCTCTGCCGCCGTTTTATCAATAATGGCAGTTCCATTCTCAATGCGGTATCCGTAAGGAATATGCCCTATTCTACTCACCTATCCTTTCTTTCAGAGTTAATCCGCATTTCAGCGCAAAACCTACCTCGCCCCGTGAAAACACATATATGTGGTCAACCAGCTTTGCAAACAAATCCGAATCAAATTCCGTAAACATTCTCCCACGCTCCACAAGCTTAATCAGTCGCTCAGTTTCTTTCAACTTTGCGCCGTCGCCTGTGACAGAATTGCTGAGCATATCAATTTCTGTGCGGTATTCATCAGTCTGAGCCATTATTGCGTTCAGCTCACGACCGAAAAGCGCCCTGTCAATGAAACCGTTAGCCATAAGCCTTGTGAGCGTTTCCTGCTGACCGGTGTTCTGCTCAATCAGAAGCCGAAGCTGCTGAATCCGCTGAATACTGCTGTCTGTCGATGAATTGCGAAGCGCAAGCAAATATGGCTTCAGTATCAGCTTGTGTCCGAAAACCAGTTTGTTCAGCATTGTAACAAACGCAAGTTTCAAATCCTCGTCCCTGATGAACTTCATGGAGCAGCTTTCCTTATTATATATGTGGTTGCTGCAACACCACGCTTCATACGGTTCGCCGCCTGTCCGATGTGTTCTGTGCTTGAATGTCGCGCCGCACTCGCCGCAGATTATCTTGCCTGAAAAGCAATACCGCAGCTGATACTTATGGCTGCCCTTTGTCACGTTCTTTTCCGCAGCGTGTTTGTCTATCAAAGCAGCCGCTGCGACAAAATCCTCCTTGCTGATTATCCTCTCGTGATGATTTTCCACAAGATACTTGTCCACCTGTCCGTAATTCACACAGCGATGAAAGGACTCATCGGTAAATGTTTTCTGAAAGACTGCGCTGCCTGTGTAATTCTCGTTTTTCAGAATTCTGAGAATACTGGACTGGCACCAGCGCTTTCCGCGCGCGGGGGAAATCTTCTCCGAATCCAACTCCCTTGCGATATGAGCCACGCCTTTCCCCGAAAGGAAATCAGCAAAAATGCGCTTTACAATAACGGCTTCATCGGAGTGAATTTCAAGCTGCTCACCATTCCATCGGTATCCATACGGCGGCTGATTAAGCTTGTATGTTCCGCTCTGAAACCGCTGTTTCACCGACCATTTTTCGTTGCCGGAAATAGACACCGACTCATTCTCGGCAATGCTGCTCAGAACGGCAAGCACCAGTTCGCTTTCCATCGAAGCAGTATTTATGTTTTCTTTCTCAAAATAGACAGGAACATTTATTTTAAGCAGTTTTCTCACCATCTCAAGGCAGTCGGTCGTATTCCTGGCGAATCGGCTTATCGACTTGGTGATGATATAGTCGATTCTCCCCGCTTCGCAATCGGAAAGCAACCGCATAAGCTCGGAGCGTTTTTCCTTTTTCGTGCCGCTTATTCCCTCGTCATAGTATAATCCTGCGAAATTCCAGCTTTCATGCGCTTGAATGTAGTTTTCATAATGCTTCTTCTGCTCGTCAAGGCTTTCAAGCTGTTCATCAGAATCTGTCGAAACACGGCAATACGCCGCAACACGAAGTTTTTTTCCAGAATTTGCGGCGGCTTGATTGGCGTCGATTTTTGTAATAGTTTTCACCTATATTCACCTCTTTTCGGTGCTGACATATTAACTCTAAACCGAGATATAATCAACGTATTTTCGGTAATATCTCGACATTCATAGGTAAAAAAGTACTGCGGTTAAGAGCGGTCAGTTTGTTGAATTCGTCAATAGAAATAAGTCCGGCATTCTTCAACTGCTCTGCGACACGCTGCGCCATATAGTAATCAAAATCACGCTGGATTTCTTCCTGCGTAATCTGTTTTGAAATTGCTTGTATATCGGGTTCGGTTCTGACAGGCAGATTTTCAGCGTTTTTCTCTATCTCATTCATGCGGGTCGTAAAAATGTTATACACAAAAACACCTCCTGCCTTATAGCCTTGGCAGAAGGGGTTCTTGGACATATTACCTCAATCTTTTTTATAAAAAACACACTCATACCCATCAGCTCGCAACGGAAGTCCCGCTGACCACGGCGGAGTTCTACCCATCATCTCGCAGATTTCAGCCACGTTAGTGTCCTCGGGACACTCGATAATAAGTTCATCATGAACGTGACCGCATATCCGATAATTCCGCAACGTTCGCATAGCGCAGCATAAAATGTCACGGCTGACCGCCTGAACGATGTTCTCCACGAATTTCGGACCGTAGCTTTCAATGCGCTCCCACTTCTTCGTTGCGCCAACTCCCTCATAAGTGACGGACTCGCCGCCGAACTTATTCTCACCGATACGTGGTTTGACGTAGGAAAGCCGTCTGCCGCTCGGCAGCGTGATGAACAGCATTCCGCTCTGGTAATCGAACCTTATTCCATGTGTATCTGAACGGCGTCTTTGTCGTATTGTATCCTTCACGTAGCGGTCGACTTCCCACCAGAATTGCACGATATTCGGGTTGGAACTGCGCCACATATCCACAAGCGGCTGAAGTTCGTCTTCTGATAAACCCATCTCCAATGCGCCCATAGCTTTCAGTGCGCCGACTGAACCCCCGTAACCGAGCGCCAACTCTGCAATTTTACCTTTCTGTCGCAGATGACCGTTGACGCCGTGTTTCTCAACAGGAACACGGAACATCTGACTTGCGGATGCGCAATAAATATCTCCGCCGGACTTGAACACGTCAAGCCGCCACTGTTCTCCGGCAAACCAGGACAGCACTCTTGCCTCTATTGCTGAAAAATCTGAAACCACGTATTTCATTCCAAATTTCGGAACAAATGCCGTGCGGATAAGCTGCGAAAGCGTGTCTGGAATATCATCATAGAGCAGTTCCATTGCTTCGTAATTGCCGCTTTTCACAAGTTCACGAGCCTGTTTAAGGTCGGGGATATGATTTTGCGGGAGGTTCTGTAACTGTATCAGCCGGCCCGCCCATCTGCCGGAACGGTTTGCGCCGTAAAACTGAAACATTCCGTGCGCACGTCCATCGGAGCAAACAGCGTTCCTCATAGCCTGGTACTTCTTCACCGAGGATTTTGCAAGCTGCTGACGGAGTTCAAGCACCATTACAAGCTGCGGCGGTGCAGTTTTCAGCATTGTTGCGACTTCCTTTTTCCCAAGGCTGTCAACCTCCAGTCCATTCTCCGAAAGCCACTGTTTCATCTGCTGAACCGAGTTCGGATTTTCAAGAGAAGTTAGTTCCTGCATTTTCTCGGAAAGCAGCGCCTTTGACCGCTCGTCAAACCGTATTGCATTCTCAACAACAGCCATATCCAGAGCAATCCCACGGTCGTTTATCTGTTGGTCAAGGCAGTATTCCTCCCACACAAAGTTCGGCACGGGAAATTTGCGGAGCTTGTCCTGTATCGACATTTCGACCTCGACATCACGCTTGTTGTACGCCTTGAACTGCACCCATTTCTCCGGAGCGTGTTTGGGAAGATTTCTTGTTCTGCCGCCGTTCGCCTTGGTAGCTGCGCAAGGAACACAGAAATACTTGATGAGGTCTTTGCCCTCTTTCAGCTTCTGTTCCGATAAGCCTAGAACAGCACCCGCACCGGCAAGCGACAGCGGAAGTCCCATATATGCAGACCACACCATCGAACATCTCCACGAAGCCGGGTCAAGATACTCTCCGGACGGTAATCCGAGATATTTTGACAGGCACACACGTTCGAATGCGGCATTAAAAGCCCATTTGATAACACTGTTGTCAGTCAGCGCAGAAAGGATTTCTTCGGGTATTTTCTCACCCTGCGCAAAGTCGTACACCACAACATCGCCGCCGTTCACTGATGCTCCGAACAGCAGTATCTCAAATGCGGGTGACTCAACATATCTGTACACACCACATTTGGCTAGGTCAATATCACTGAATGTTTCAAGGTCAATTGACAGTGTTTTGATTTTTTCCATAGTTCACCTCAAAAAGGCGGCAAGATAGCTCCTGCCGCCCTGTTTGTATTACTTGTCAGTTTTAGTTTGCTTGCGGCGCTTAATGCTCCTGACAACATCAGAAACAACCACGACCAGCTTAGAAAGTGTATCTCCAAGCACATATCCAAAGCAGATAGCAAGCAAAATGCTTTCAGTTGTCAGCATTGTATATCTCCTCAAGACAGAAAATCATCATCGGAACTGGGGGTAGCTTCTGCCTCGGTTGCAAAATCGTCCTCGGCGCGGGTTTTGCCGCCGAGCGGCTCGCCATCGCGCAGCTTCTGCAGATTGTTCAGACCGCAGGCGATACCCTTGTTGCCATTAGAGTTGAATGCGTAGAATGAGATGGACGCTCTGCCGTACACGCCGCTGTAAACCTCGCTGCGCTCCAGAATGGGGCTGCAATTAGCGTCAACGATACCGGGAGCGGTTGCAGAATTAGCGTTGATGAAATAGCTGTTTGCGTACGCTTCATCATCGGGGCGCTCTGTATCACCGTCACGGAGCGGATTCTTGATTGCGGAAAGCGCAGGAACGGAGCGTCCGTTGCCCTTGAGCTTGCTCTCGCCCTCCTTGTAAGCTGCTTCGATAGCCGCCTTGATTTTCTCTACCGTCTTGGTATCCGACTTCGGGATGATAAGGCTCACGCTGAACTTTGGTGAGCCGCCGTTGATGGATTTTGCCTCCCAGACGTTTGCATAGCTGAATCTTGTGTGGGGGCCGGTAATAACCTTTGTGGGATTTGTGAACTTTGACATATTATTTTTCCTCCTTGAAATCTTCGTTTGCTGTATGGATCGCCGGACGCTTGTCCGACATAGGAACTAAGGTTGGCTTGCCCTGCGGCTTTTCTACAAAACCACCGAGCAATTCGTTGAACTTTTTCTTACCGAGCAGACTGGTCATTGCAGTGATACCAAGAACGCTGTGCTCATACGGGTCATATCCTGCAGATTTGACGGCTTCAACAACTGCGTTCTCGTCTGTGTACTTGCGATTAGAGCGTCCCTCGACTACCTTGAAGCCATCGTATGTAACACCGCTGAGCGCCTGCCGCAAAGCAAAATCTTTGACATCAGTCACCCAGGATACAAGCTCGTCCGCTTTTACGAGGATAGCGGCGATTTCGATATCATCAAGAGTTGCAAGCGGTTCAAAATCGTAACGAGCGAGAGCAAGGTTGTATTCTGCGAGTTTCCGGCAGGTCGCTCTGACCTTGCAGAAGCGACAATGTTCACCTGCTTTGAAATCTCCCTTGCCATTTGCGGCAAGCTGCGCTGTCGGAGCGAGAACCTCATTTGCCCAACGGAGCAGTTCTTCCTTGGAAATGATGTATTCGCTGATGTTGTCGCGCCTTGGCTGGAATATAGCCATGCTCACTGCGGATATGTCGTATATTCCGTCAAATAATTCAAGAGCACCGAGGGCATACAACATCATCTGTGGGTTGTTCTCTGCGAGGACTTCCACGCCCTTGCCGTACTTGAAATCTATAACGGAAAGTGTACCTTCAGCCACGATAACACAGTCACCTGTGCCGAACCCCTCCGGAACCCACCGGGAGAAATCCAGTTTCTGTTCGATAAGGACGATGGGGTCATTGCAGGCTACTTTTGCTTTCTCGACCTGCTCATAAGCGTATGTAGCGTACTCGACAGCGCAGCGCTCCATCTCCTCGTTGTAATAGGTGAGGTTTTCTGTTGGGTCGGTGGTTTCTCTGCCGAGCAAGGCTTTCAGCCTGTGTTCGCAGAGAGCGTGAGCGTCCGTGCCCTCCTGCGCATACTCGCTTGATGTATCCGGCAGTTCGGCGCAGATTTTAGCAGACGGCGGGCATTCGAGCCAGCGGTGGCTTGACGATGCCGAGAGAATTGCGTGGTTAGTCGGCATTGCCTAGCACCTCCACCTCTGCGAGGACTGCTGCATATTCCTCCGGCTTGATTGCGGAAAGCTTGTCCGCACCGTGCTTTGTGATGATTGACTTTACCTCTGCTGTGAAGCCGGCACGGGATTTTTCAGCGCAGACGGCTCTGACGTTTTCGAGAGTGACAGATACTGTAGCGCTATCGGATTTCTTTTTTGCTGACGGCTTATCCATCGGCTGCGGTGTATCTTTACCAGAAATCAGAGCCATTATTGACTCAGATAAGCTGATAAGCACCTCGCCGCAATGCTTGAGTTCGGATAACTCTGCTGCCAGTTCACTCATTTTCCCCATCATGCTGTTCCTCCTTCCTTAATGTTGCAGATTGCCAGTTCTTTCACAGAATCACCCGGTACGATAATGGCAATCTGCTGCTTTCTGCCGAACAGGAAACGAAGTACGCGTTCTCTTAACGATATGGTGTGCAGAGCCGCGACATCGTTTCTCATCGGCTTTCTTGAAACACTTATTCTCAGATTGTGTTCCATTCATTTCACCTCTTTCCGAGGGATCTTGTTTCCCTCTGCCTTATAGCCTTGGCAAGGAGAGAGATTGGACAGAAAAATAAAAAATCCCGCCGATAAAAACTCGACGGGTTTAGTAAGCATATGAATCTTTTAATCGAACAACTGTCCAAAGGATGAGTACAGTGGTACGCCTTTTCCTTCACGAACATCTATTTTGTGTTCTCTTTCAATCCTCTGTATTGTGGTTTTAATTGGGGATGTTTGTTTTTCAGCCATAACATTCAGAATTTTCTTTCCACTTTTCGTCTTGGCGTTAATACGAATTGCAGCGGTGATAATTACGGTTTCATTACCAGCCTCAGTACGATACTCAAAATCATATCCCATACCATGGCAACAATATCCACCGCAAAGCTCCATTCCTTTATGTTTACTTGGTAGTAGTTTATCACTCATTTTCGCACAACTCCTTTGCAATTCTTTTGCGATAGAAATCAACCATTCTACTATCGACCTCAAAATACTTACAATCAAAGAAATCACAGATATCTTTCAGTTCTTTCTCAGATGAAAGCTTAAGATCAATGCATTTTTCGATTTCTGGTCGAACATAATCACTGTCACTTTGGAAGCTAACCATCTGATCAAAACAACTATTTGCGAATTGGTATGGCGGAATCCCCAACCTTTCAGCAAGATCTGCTATCACATTGCAAGTATCCATTGAAAAGCCGAAGTCATTATGCATTTCTATGAAATCATATGGGATTTCAAGAAATTCTTCTCGCAATGCCTCTTTATTCAAAATTGTTTTTTCCTTTTTCAATGCTGTTTCTATCCTGCTAACCGACACGTTCATCCTGTTATCAGGCACAGACTTATCTTCCTTGAGTACTTGTTTGGGAGCAAAATCTACTATATTACGAAAATCTCTGCTCATAGCAGACTCTGCACTATAGCCAAAATCAAGAGCAAGGTGGCTTAATGGATATGTGGGGTTCTCCTTTATTCTTTTACAGATGAAGAAGATCTTTCTCATTTTAATATAGAGGAAAAGGCTTTCATCTAGAACTGCATCAAAGCAATTCTTATAAAACTTTGAGTTAAACCCCGTTTGCTTACTTAACCCCCAAATTATCTCATTGGGTTTCCATTCAATGTGCTCATCAATATAATCCAAAGCCACATTCAACATATTTCTGCCTGCCATATGCAAAACCTCCTTTGTTTTTGTGATTACATTATATCACATTAAAAAAACTTTGTCTTGACATTTTCCCAACACATTTTGTCAATTTTTTATCTTAGTCAAAATGCCCACCAAGGAAATAAATCCAAGGTGGGCATTACTGCTGTAGTTATAAAGTTTTATCCGAGCATTTCATTTACACGTTTCTGCACCTCCGAGTAATCATACCCTGCTTCCGTCAACTTTTCTTTTCTCGCCGAACCATTCCCCCACAGCCCCGCAATAACCTCAACAGCAATCTCATCGGTAGTTTTCCTGTATAGCTTTTCATTGACCTTTTTCTGAACAGCATTGTAGTCGTATCCGGCGGCGGTGAACAGCCTTTCACGCTCTGCGCCGTTATCCCACTTGCCGGCAAGTACTTCGTCAGCAAGCTGATCTATAGTTTTCTCGACAGGCTTTTTCCTGCTGTAATCGGTAAAGCAGATATCGCCGTCAACATCATAGCCGCCTATCTTATCCACACCCCACTGCCACATAGTCTGACCGTAGTTGTACTTTGACGGACAGTTGGGGCTGTTAGTCCAGTGGGCAAGCCAAATGTCGTACCTGCCGACAATTCTGCTCTTGTCGTAATAGTTCTCCATAAAGGACGGATTTGCATAAACTCCGGGCTTGAATCCCGCCCGCCTTATCTTTTCGCAGAAAGCAATTGCCATCTTTGTGCGTGTGTCCGTAGACAGACCGCTGATCTGCTTTTTCTCCTCCATGTCGAAGAATATGGGATATGTCGGAGATAAGTTCTTGATTACCTCAATGCACTTTTCAGCCTCTGTCAGTGCCTGCTCAACGCTCATTGCATAGCTGTACCAGTAAAATCCGTAGTCAATGCTATGTATCTTGCAGTCAGCCACGAACTTATCCATAGTAACATCTTTCTTGGTGGAAAAGCCCGCACGGATAATTGCGAATTTCACACCCGCCTGTTTCAGCGCAGGAAAGCTGATACCCTCCTGGCAGTAACTCAAATCAACACCTTTAATCTTCATCATCGTCCTCCTTTTCCGAACGCTTATGCAGCTGCTCCAGCACATCTTTCAGCTTCTTAGGAACAGGCAGACCCAGGTGAGCGGAGTTTTCAAGCAGCGAAATTCCCTCGTTCGACAGGTAAAAGAAAATCACCGCAGTGCGCAGAACATAACCTGCTCCAATAACCCGTGTATCAAGAATATGCCCGCCGCCGACCAGAGCGAAGATAAGCACCTTTCTGCATATTCCCTTGAAGCCAACTGCGCTTGACAGTTTCTTGTCCGAAATAGCGCACATCACTCCCGTTATGTAGTCGATCACCACAAAGGCAATAAGCGCAAAAAGCAAACCATCGCTCCCTCCGAGGAACCAGCCGAGCCACCCTCCGACCGCCGTAAAAATAAGCTGAATTGTGTTCCAGAATTCTCTCATAATAAACCCTCCAATCATTCGTCAACGATATCATAAGTAATTTTCATGACCTGCCCGTCCAGTTTTCGCACCGGCTCGGACAGGTTGTTTATTGTGGTAAGGCACAGCTTGCAGATACCAAGCGCAAAGCCGAAAAAATGCTGGCTGCCGCTTGAATACGGATAGTATGGCAGAATATACAGCGGCAGATTAAGTCCGTCCGTCTTGATGAGGTTTGCATACGAATACAGGTAGCTGTTTCCGTATGTTGGAGCGGAGAAACGCATTCTGTATCTGCCGTAATCCTCGCCGCTTTTGATTATCTCAAGGGCAAGCAGTGAATAGGAAATGTTGCAGCTATCGCAAATCACAAGCGGAGTATTCGTCTTTTCGTCAACGTAAAATCCCCAGAAACTAGCGGCGGTCATATTTGTGAGCGTTCCGTCAGCGACATACTGCCATGTCTTGTCCGTGGATTTGCCGTCCTTGGTGAAAACACGCAGCTGCCCGAAGTTGTTTGTTCCTGTCGCTTCTTTCCCGTCTATCAGCGGATATTTAGTAATGACGAAGTACTTATCGTCCCACTCAAACGCGCTCAGCGCATTGCAGTAATCGCCGTTTACACCCGCGCCGTAAAACCATCTGTACTGTGATGAAGAATTGCTGATTCTTTCATACTTAAAGCCCACTCCATACGTCTGTAGCAGAGTGTCTGTTTCGATGGTTTTCTTCGAAACCTGCGAGTAGTCGGACAGACTGAAAATATAGTGATGGATATGACAGCGTGAGGTCGCAACGATATGTATCTTATCGCCGACAACATACGGAAAATAAGCAAGCCATTGAGGGTTGTCCTCCCAGTCCTGACGCAGCTTTTCCTTTTCCTCCTGCGGTACATAGTCCGCATTTGTAGTGTTACAGTCATAAAAATAGCCGCCATGATGATAGCTGTTGTCGTACATGGAATCCGGAATACGCTCCGCAGCCGGAAACAGCTCTATGACTTTCTTCACGCTTATAATGCTGCAGAATGGCTTTTCCGTGCTTACGCTTATGGACATGGGGTCGAACATAACGACCTCGTAAATGCACCCGTCATGGATATGCTTTCCGAGGATCCGCACATTTCCATTGGACAGCCTGCCCATGTAAAACCACTTGAAAACCCCGCAATTGAACTGCGAATCCGGAATATACCGCCCGACAATAGTGTGATATGCCTGCCTGAACGAATCCAGAGAACTGCTGTTAAGGTCAGTTCCTCCGCAGGACAGATTCCAGTAGGAATGGTGCATTCCGTTTGTGCCGCCGTCCTTGGTGGTAAGGCAGATACAGCTGATTTCGCCGTTCGCCTTATCCGAAGCAAAGTCCCACACATGGCGGTAGCCCTTGCCGTTCTCAATGCGGCCGCTTTCGTTAGCATTGTAAGTGCCTATGCTTGTATCCGTGTTCGTGTTGGCTATTCCTGCGTGACCTATCTCCTCGTTCGTCCAAGGTAGCATCATATTGTTGCCGTCCTCGGGTATCTTGTCGCGACAGACAATAATCCCACGGAAAGCAGTATCGGCAATGTTTCCCGCAAAATCACGCAGCATATTAAAGCTGCGGTCGTTGTCGGAATCCATGCCGATTTCAATGTAGTCCGGCGGGTTGAGAATCGTATCAACTGCGTTGGTTATCATGTTCTCCTCATGCAGTTCACGAACTACCTCGCCCGTCTTTTCGTCAAAAAGCTGAATGGTCGCGCGTCCTTTTATCATGTTTCTTCCTCCTCGAATGGTGAATAAATAAACGATGTCTGGAAACTGTTACACGGCGCATTGTTCAGAACATCAGTCAGATTACCGACATCTCCGTCATACAGCAAAGTAATGCTCTGAACACTGTCTTTCATTGCGGAACTGCCGAACGCAAGCCAAATCGTACTGCCGAAATCACCAACGCCGAAATCTGCAGAAATCGGCTGCAAGCGCACAGTTCCATTTTCGGTGGTGACTATCATTGTGAAAGCAGAAACCGCTATTTCATCAGCCTTGACGGGATTTCGCAGTTCAAGATACAGCTTTCTGTTCGATACGTTCACCACGGTGATTGGCGGCGGTGTGATTATCTTCGGACTCCATGCGTCCGGGAATACCGCTCTGATGGTGGGTTCAAGCGTTTTTCTTTCCCTCTCACGTTTAATGAAAGCTGTCATAGGTTCGCCGAATTTGAATTTGTGCGATTTAAGTATCTCAAACAGCAGAGTATCCGATGTACGAACAAGCGACTTTTTGACGATTCGGCGCATAGTAAACCGAACCTCGTCCTCGCGGGCTTCAATGTAGCCGTCCCAGGGAGTATCTCCTGCAAGGTAAGCGCCCATCACATAGCCCCAGGTCTGCATTTTCGGGAATTTACCCTCTGCGCCATCGGACGAAACCACGCTGAGCGACATAGTATTTTGACCGACCTCCGATGTAAACGGATAGGTATAAGTCTTGGTGTGCGAACCCTCGCTGAAATATTCCTCGTACCGCATGACCTCGTTTTCGTTCTTTTTCAGAATGAATGCGAGAGTTCCTGCGGCTGAAATCACAAATTTCACGGTCGAGCAGAATGCCGCATATGTTGCTTGAATCGCATTGTAAGTAATGCGGAACAGCCGCTGTGACTTCTCCGTTATCGAAATATCCGTACTGTTTGTCGCGGTTTTGAGTTCTGCTGTGGATTCGCTCACGTCATTGCGTATCTCGTTCGTTTTCTGCTCCATCTGATAGAGATTGTCCGAAATGCTCGGACGGTAATCTCCGACTTCAATCGAGATTTCACGACGATTGTACGGGTTGAAACTCATGGCGATTATGCGGGTGTTTACGTTTAGATTGAACGGGTGGAACACTATCTGCACATTATCGCCGACCGAGAAATTGATGTTCTTGTACAGCGTCAGTCCGTAGTTTGTAGTTCCCGAACGGTTGTCGGTTTCCATTGTGAGGTCGGACACGTTTTTCCCGTCCATAATGCTGATGTAGTCCTGCGAACCTCTGTGCGAACGGATATTTATCTCATTTCCGTTGTACTCGATTTCTCCTCCGCAGAGCGCAATAAACTGCATTAAGGCGGCTCGGCGGGTACATTCTCGGTTGATTTTCAGCTTTATCGGAACGGTCGGGTCGCAAATTCCGGCGGTCAGCGAAGTTCCTTGTAGCAAAGAAATAAGGCACTCACTCGGAGCGCCCTCGAAATCAAATTCAGTCAGCTTGTATTCATCGTTGTTAAGTTCGTAGGACTTATGCTCGCACTCCACAGTGCAAATCGCAATGCCGTTTGACAGGGATTTCGACACCTTCACAACATTGAAAAGGTAGTTCAGCGTATCACTTTTCAGCCGTACCTCCAGCCCCGTGAATATCTCCGAAGCCATTGAGGAAATCACTGAAAACTGAAAGGTGCATTCTCCGTTCAGGCTGTCGGTCAGCGATGCCGAAATCACTCGGGTAAACACACCACGAACATTTCCGTTTTCGGTCACGATTATCTCAACCATCACACCGCCCCCGCATTCCTTACCGTCACCTTGTTCTGATTCCATTGTATTCGGGATATAACCTTAGTCAGCGGAACTCCGTCAATACTAAGCGGAATTGTTACATCAAACGCCTGCGTCTGTACTCCGTTGAAGCCCGAAACCGTGCCGTTCATATCGAGGTCAAAATCTGACGGAATAGCGTTCTGCATACTCTTTGAAACGTCCTTCATCTCATCGCCGAAGCCCTCGCCAAGTCCCTCTGCCATAAAGCCGCCGAGATTTGCGAATAGCTTTGACGGCGAGTGTATTCCGAAGAAGTCCTTGATTCCGTCCACAATGCCGCCGAAAAATCCGCTTATCTGATTCCAGAGCCATGCGCCCGCGTCAGAGATACCCTGCCACAAACCTTTCAGCAAATTGCCGCCGACCTCCGCCATCTTGCCAAAGTAACTGCCGAATGCGTCAACGATACCCGCTATGATTTGCGGAATTGCCTTGACTATCTCCACGATGATGGTCGGGAGATTTTCAATCAGGGCAATAAACAACTGAACGCCTGCCGCAACAAGCTGCGGAATCGCTCCGATAACGGCGTCAATAACGCTTGAAATAATCTGCGGAATAGCCGCGACGATGGTCGTGATGATTGTCGGCAGGTTCTGCACAAGCGCGATGAGCAGCTTGATTCCTGCTTCGATGATGAGCGGAATTGCGGAAATCACCGCCTTTATTATGCCGTCAATTATCTGCGGAATTACCTCCACGATTGCCGCAATGATGTCCGGCAGAGCCGTAACAAGCGAGGTTAGAAGCTGTATTCCCGCTTCGATTATCTGCGGTATTGCGCCGATGAGAAAGTCCACAATTCCCGTGATTATCTGCGGCAGGGCTTCAATAAGGATTGGCAGTGAATCTAAAATGCCCTGCGCAAGCCCTGTTATAAGCTGTAAAGCTGCGTCCAGAATAAGCGGCAGGTTATCCACAAGCGTTTTCACTATCTCCACGACAACGGCGACTATCTGCGGAACAAGCTGCGGAATCGTGTCCGCAATGCCCTTGATGAGCGACAACAGAATGTCCGCTCCGGCTGACACGATTTGCGGCAGCAGTCCCACCAAAGCCGAAATAATCTCTGTCACAATTTTGGCGAGTGTCGGAGTAAGTTCGGAGATAGCCGAGAGAAGTCCGTCCGCAAGCGCCTTGATGATACCCGGAGCGCTTTCGAGGACTGCTCCTGCAATAGAGGTGATGAGTTCTGCAAACTGCGGAATCAACGTCCGAATAGTGTCGATAACTGATGTAACGCCGCTTTTCAGTTCGTCCGCCGCTTGCTCGTTGCCTGCGAGGAGGTCGGCAAGTCCGTCTGTGATCTGCGTTATTCCCGGCAGGAGTTCTCCCACCATGCGGTTCTTCAGACCGCCTGCGGTGTGCGACAGCTTGGTAAGGCTGTCCTCAAAAGCAGCAGACGCAGCTACCGCTTCGTTGCTCATAACCATGCCGTAATCCTCGGCTTCCTGCTTCAGACGCTCGGTTTCCTCTACGCTTGTGTTCAGGACAGCCGCCATGTCCACAGCGGATTTTCCGAGAAGGTCGTTTGCGGCGGCGGTGCGCTCTGCGCCTGCTTCCATGCCTTGCAGAGCTGTGATTACCATGCTCAGCTGTTCGTCCTGGGATTTACCGTTCAGTTCCTCGATGGAAAGCCCGACAGCGGACAGCTTTTCGGCTGCTGAATCCGAGCCGCCCGCCGTGTCCGTAATGACGGTGGACAGCTTTTTCATGCCCGTCTGGAGGTTGTTCACGTCAGCGCCGCAGCGCTCAAATACATAGCCCCACTTTTGGTAGCTTTCGGCGCTTATTCCGATTTTCTGCGAGGTCTTGTCTATCTGGTCACCGGCAGAACCCACATCGTTTGCCATATCCCACAGCTTTTTTCCTGCGGCAACGCAGGCTGTTCCGACTGCTGCCGCAGCAGCCCCGAGAGCCGCGCCGATTTTCTTTGCGGTATCCCCGAGTTTGCTCAGTTTCCCGTCAGCGTCCTCGCTGGTATCGGCGGCTTTCTTGACGGAGTTGGAGAAGTCCTTTGCTTCATCTCCGGCTTCGTCAAAGCCTTTGTCAGCCTTTTCAAGGGCGGTGTTGTTGGAACTAAGTTCACGCTCCATGCCGTTCAGAGCCGCCTGCGCGTTGTTCAGCTGAATCTGCCAGCTTTGAGTGCGGCGGTCGTTCTCTCCAAAGGACTCGGCGGCATTTTCGAGGGCGGAACGGAGGGTTTCGATTTTCTGTTTTTGTGCGTCGATTTCCTTATTCAGAACCTCGCTCCGGGCAGTTAGGGCTTCGGCGGATTTATCGTTCTTATCGAACTGAGAATCCACAAGCTTCATTTCGGAGCCGAGGACCTTGAACGAGTTGTTTATCTCGGCGAGGGATTTCTTGAACTCCTTTTCGCCCTCAAGACCTATTTTCAAGCCGAAATTCTCTGACATTCTGTTTCACCTCCTTGGCAATGGGCATAAAAAAAGAGCCTTGCGGCTCGGGGGTATTTGGAAAAGGAGCAGCCGAGTGGTTGCTCCTTTATTGTGTTAAAGTGCTCGATAAATTGGAATTTGACAAGCCGTTATTGAATTTCCTTGATAAACACTTGCATTCGCCTTGTTACAAGCTCATGGCTGTTTTTAATTTCTTCTTTATCTACCCATTTGTAAGCAATTGTTTCTCCTTCTTGAAGAAGAATGGAGTCTTTGTCACATTCGATATCGCATAAATATTCCACATAAATAGAATGATGTTTATTATGAACGACACGACCAATTTCGATTAAGTTTTCGGAACAAATGCCTGTTTCTTCTCTTAACTCTCTAACAGCACATTCTAAGGGGAGTTCTCCTTTTAATGCGGAGCCACCTGCGGTTAATTCCCACATACCGCCAAAATGCTTCCTTTTGTCCCTTTGCATAAGAAGATATTGTCCATCAGTATGTCGTACTGCAATTTCGCAAACTAAGTGATAAATCCCGTCTGGGATTTCATCGCCTCTTACTAACACAATGTTGTCAAGCTTGTTAAATTGATTATCATATGCGTCCCATAGTTCCAGCATAGTACACCTCCGCCAAATTCTGATTTATCGGGCAGATTATCTGCCTTTATAAAACCATTATACCACATCGTTTCTGATTTTTCAACCACTTTTCCAATCAAATCCCCATAGGCATAACCTCATCAATATCCGCTTCACACTTAGGTTTAGCAATGCCCATAAACTGCTTATGGCACTCCCACAGATCCATCAGAAACCCGAACGGCATAAGCCACACCTCTTCCGAAGCGAGGTGCAGCTGCGCCGTGCCGTAATAGAACAGCCGGGTGAATAGTTCTGCGTCATTCACTCGGCTGTTACTGCATTTTTTGAGGTATCTTCACTTTCGATATTCCGCTTCGTGCCTTTCAGCATAGCTTCGGTGATAGCGTCCTTGTACTCGGCAAGCTCGCCGGGAGAGGTCAGAAGCTCCACGGTTTCCTCGGTGAGAAGCGGCTTTTTATCGCTGTTTCTGAGATTATATATCTCAATGCTCTGATTGCAAAGCAGCGTTATCAGCCAGATTATCTCATCAAGAGCCATCTCCATATTCTCGGACCTCATCAGCTTGTCACCGAGGTTATCCAGTCCACCATAGCGATTAGAGATAGCCTTTGTCGCTCTGGTGGTGAGAATCATCTCGTACTGCTCGCCGCCGATGGTTATTAAAGAACTGCGTTCATTCGTCATTGCTCATACCTCCGTTACTTGCCTGTTTCAGCAGGCTTTGCCGTGAATGTAGGTTCATATACAGCCTTGTACCAACCCGTGATCACGCTGTCCGGAACGTTCTTTTCGCCCTCGGTCGCTTCCGCTTTCCACGGATGCTTTCCGTTCACGTCCGGCTTGTTTCTGCGGAGAACCGTGCCCTCAATGGTCGGTGTGGAAAACGTGATACTGTCGCCCTTTGTTGCAAGCGAGGTTGACGGAATACCAAACTTGACCCTGTAAAGCCAAAAATAGCGGTACTTGCCGTTGGATTTCTTCGCCCGAAACCCGATAGCCACGGGCTTGCCGCCGTCCTCACTGGTGGAAATGACCACGTTGTTGCTGTCAATGGTAGCGCCCGTCAGAACTGAAGCCGCATCATTTCCTATATCGTCAACGCTAAGTGAAAGCGTACCGCTCTTGAACTCCTTGACGATTTCAGAAGCGCCGTCATCGGCGTAAAGAGTAGCCTCCGCAAGCTCCACGGAAAGGTCAGCCGAAATCGCCTTTGCAAGCGAAGCAGGAACTCCGTAGGTTTCGTTTCCGTCGCTGTCCTCGGTAATTTCTGCGTAGAACAGCTTGTCAAGACCTATTGTTGCCATTTATATCTCCTCCATTTCATAGTTTTTCGCCGTATCAACGGCATAATGATGATAGCCCGTATCGTCCTCATGACCGACATATTTTCGGGCGGTTACGGTAATATCCGCACTGAGCAAAACCTTTACAAGCCTGCTTGCAGTGCGGGTGTAGTTTCCTTTGCTGAAAAGGGAAATCCGCACTTCCTGCACATCGGCAGTCGGCGCATTGTCAGCATGAAGTTCAAAGCTGTCGTACAGCGGAGTGAACACCAAGTATTCATCGGGAGCCTTTCCCGAATACACAGATGTCTGCGCCGGGATTTTCAGTTTTTTGGCTATCACAGAGAGTTCCGAAAGCAGACTCACAGCCCCTCGACCTCCTTTTCAAATGCGGATTTCATTGCTTCCACGCACTGCTTTTTCACAGCGGATTTCGCAGGCTTCAGAAACGGTTTCGCCGACTGACCGCTTGTGCCGTACTCGAGGATATTCGCTATTTTAGCATTACTGCAGCCGTCCGTTCTCGGTTCGGAAAATCCGACCTTGATGTCATGATTTCCGTTTTTATCGACCATAACGGGAGATAAGCCGAGCGACCGTTCAAGTTCGCCTGTGGAGCGGGATTTGCTTTTCGTTCCCGAGCCTACAACGGATTTCAGATTGCTTTTGACCTTTGCGAGAGCGACCTCGCCGCCTGCCTGCAATACCTTTTCAGCAATGCTGTCGGTCTGCGTTCCAAGTCGGGAAATTCTCGAAAGGAACTCATCGGGCATTTTAACATCAGTCTTAGCCACTCGGCTGCACCTCCTTGCACAGAACCTCGATATACATACCTCTGCCTTTCACATCTTCGACAGAGGTTATCTCAAATACAGTGCCATCACAGAACAGCCGCATATCCGTGGATATTTTCACCCCCGGAATGGTGCGAAAACGGAACAGGTCGGTAGCTTCGGAAAAAGCGGCTCTGTTCGCCCATTTCTCGCTGCCGTGCCGCCCCTCCCGATAGGCTCTGACTGTTGCTACAACGACATCGGATTCCGTCTGAAAGCCCTCGTCATCGAGTGCGACCCGTTTTTGCGTTATCTGTATCTGCGTGTTCATCTTCCCGAAACTCATACTTTCCACCGCCTGTCCAGTCGCAGGAGCATATTCACGGTATCCCACACCTGTTTTCCTGCCTGAACATTATCTCCGAAAAAGCCGCCAGTCGAGCCATCGCGGCTCTCGTAGAAATGCGAGGACAGCATTATTACCGCCTGTTCCGTGGTTGGCGGCATGGGATTATTTGTGTAATATCCCTGTTCAATGTGCTGATAGCTTTCAGCATAGGAAACAGCGGCGGTGATGAACCCGCTTATGAGTTCATCGTCCGCCGAGTGTTCAAGTATGAGGTTCTGCTTTACTTTCGTCAGAAGCTCGTCCATAGTCACCGCCTATTAGCCACCGGAAGAACCGGAGCCGGCTTTCATCTTGAGAATCTGCACAGCTTCGGGAAGAATGAGCTTTCCGTCAACGCGCTCCTTTGCCACAAAGCCGACCATGCCGTTGCCTGCGTACAGTTCCTTGAGTTCCGCAAAAGAGCGAGTGCCACGGTCGCCGATGTTGTAGTAGCTGAAGTCACCGAATGCGATTACTGGCTTTCCTGCGGCGATTGTGGGGACATACGGAGAAGTGTAGACCTCGTAGCCGAATAGCCTGTCGACCTCGCCTGCCTGGAGGGACGGCTGCCAGAGATACGCGCCGTTGTTATCTTTCAGCTTGCGGAGCGCCGCAATAGTCTGGTCGTTCATGATGAACTTCGCATTCTTGCGGTACGGGCGCTTGAGCGAATACACAAGGTTGATTATCTCATCTGCAGTTATCGCAGTAGCGCTCGCCGCAGTAACAGCGACCTCGCCGCCGCCCTTGTCGGAGAAAAGACCGAGAGGCTTGCCAACTCCATCGCCGTTGAGGAAAGCGTCCTCCTCCGCATTGGACAGCGCCTTGCCGAACTGCTCGATTATGTAGCTTTCAAGCCCGAAAGCGTTGTCGTAGAGCAGCTCCTCGGTCACCTTAACCGCAACGTGCAGCTTATGCGCGTCAAGGTTAATCTGCGCAAAAGTAGCGCCCCCGAAAGACAGGGCGCCGCCCTCGTCAATCCACGCTGCGGCGGGCTTGGTCGCTGCAATGTTGATTTTATGTTCGCCGCTGGTGGTGATGGTGTGACCAAGCTTTCGCATGATGTTCTCCTCGGTCAGCGTGTCGATAAGGCGGCTGTCGTACTCCTCCGGAACAAGGTAACCGCCGTTTGCGTCAACGCCCTCGGAAAGGACATCGGAAACCTGTCTGAAATTCGTGCGGAGAGCGTTCAGCATTGCCGCCTTGTACTCATCGCTTGCTCTGCCGGACTTGGGCTTGTCGCCGTTCAGCGGCTTTGCAGTAAGCGGGACTGACGTAGGCTTGGAAAGCTGCGCGTCCATAGCCGCCATCTGCTCCATACGCTCGATTTCAGCGCCATAGTCCTTAATCTTCTGTTCCATTTCAGCATAAGAAGCAGCGTCCTCTGCGGACAGAAGCCCGTCCTTGTCGCGCTTGGTTTCAACGAAAGCCTTTGCTGCTTCCCATGCCTTATTGCGCTTTTCACGCAGTTCAAGAATTGTCATTTTCGTTACCTCCAATTTCTGATTAAATCAAGCCGAGAAAATAAATCCTCGGCTTTGGTCTTGTGTTCGGTTTTCGGCGCTATATGGCACTTTTCCACGATTCTTCCCATAAGGGAATTTACCACCTGCGCTTCGGAATACATCAGCGAATCTGCGGCAGGCGCTTCGTTCGGTTCTTCTCGGGCAAGAATACCGTCAGCAAAGCTGAGTTCCACCGCTTTGTTTGCGTTCATCCAGGTTTCTGCGTCCATGAGGTGAGAAATCTTTGCGCGGCTCATTCCGGTCTTGATTTCGTAAGCGTTCATAATGCTCTCCTTGACCTCGGCAAGCATATCTATTGCCTTGTGCATTTCAGCTGAATCGCCCATAGCCACCGTCATGGGATTGTGTATCATCAGCATTGAAACAGGGGACATCATCACCTTATTTCCCGCCATTGCAATAACCGAAGCGGCGCTTGCGGCTATACCGTCGATTTTCACCGTGACATTACCATTGTAGTCCATCAGCATATTGTAGATCTGCGCCGCAGCAACACAGTCCCCACCTGGCGAGTTTATCCAGACGGTTATATCTCCGCTACCGGACAGCAGTTCCTCCTTGAAAAGCTGCGGCGTTACGTCATCGTCAAACCAGCTTTCATCTGCGATAGTGCCGTTTAGGAACAGCGTTCTCTCCGGATTCTGCTCCTGTGTTTCCTCGTTCTTCACTATCCTGTTCGTCCATTTCCAGAACTTCTTCATCGGAATTATCCTCCTTTCCACTCGTAGATGCGAAAATACCCGCATCGGCAAGTTTTGTCATATTGCCGTTTATGAGATAAAGGTCGCCGCCCTCCTCGGCGGGAATACGGTCGAGGTTTTCAAGCTCCCGAATGTCGTTTGCGGACATCCAGCCGTTCTGCCTTGCTGTAGCGTACCCGCTCATGCGGCTTGCGTAGTCGCCGCGCAGCAATCCGTCAACATTGAACTTGATGAAATATTCCTGTTTCTCGCTTGGGGTGAGCAGGGAGTGCATCATGCTCTGTTCCCACCGCACAAGCCATGGCTCAAGAGTGTATTTTACAAATTCAAGCGACTGCTGCTCGATATTAGAAAAGCTCGATTTTTCAAGGTCACCGACCATGTGCGGCGGCACTCTGAAAATTCGAGCAATTTCGTTTATCTGAAATTTTCTTGTTTCAAGAAACTGCGCCTGCTCGGGCGAAATACTTATGGGAGTGTATTTCATGCCCTCCTCAAGCACAGCAACCTTTCCGCTGTTGGAACTCCCGCCGAACTGCGACTGCCATGCTTCACGAACCTTTGTCGGGTCCTTTATTGTTCCCGGGTGTTCAAGAACACCGCTCGGCGCAGCGCCGTTCGCAAAGAACTTAGCTCCGAACTCCTCGGTTGCAATTGCAAGCCCGATAGCGTTCTTCGCCATTGCAATCGGCGAGTAGCCAACAAGTCCGTCAAAGCCAAGTCCGGGAATATGCAGGACATCGCCCGATGAGAGAATAACCTCATATTCCTTGCTGCGGATTGCTTCATCTGAGCCACGGTAGTATTTGTAGTACAGATTTCCGCTTGAATCTCGGTCAACCGTCATTCGGTTCGGCATAAGCGGGTACAGAGCAATAACCTCGCCCTTTCCGTTGCGGATAACCTGCGCGTATGCGTTGCCCCAAAGTAGCAGGTGCGTCATAAGCGTTTCACGGAAAACAAACGAGGTCATTTCGGGATTGGGTTCATCATGGAGCAGGCGGTAAAGTGAATGCGATACAGCTTTCTCCTTGCCACCGTCCGAACGGTATTTGTAGACGTGCAGCGGTAATCCCGCCACAGCTTCCGACAGCACTCTAACGCAGGAATACACGGCGGTCATCTGCATTGCGGAACGCTCGGTGACGTTCTTTCCCGCGGTAGAGCTGCCCATGTAAAAGCGGTAGGCGCTGCCGGCAGTGCTGTTTTTAGGCTTGTCCCTGGAATGAAATAAACTGCTGAAAATCTTCATTTAGTCAGTCCTTTCGTAAAATTGGCAAAAGAAAAGCACCTGCCATTGCTGACAGATGCTTAGCAATTATTCTGTTATGTTATATAAATTTTTTCATCACGCGGGTATAATCTTGTTTTGCGTTGAAAACTGCATTAACGTATACCGTGTTTTCTTCCTTGACATAATAATAAAACATGAGGTAATTATCATGAATAAGAAAACGATATCCGTTACTCACAAGAATCCTTTCCTTGGGTAGCGAGCCGCTTTCCGGCAGTATTTCGAGATTTTTGCATTTTTCTCTTAGCTTGTTTACAAAACGGATCGCAATATTCTTATCCTTTGACTGCTTTGCAATATAAAAGGCTATATCGCGAAGATCAGCTTCTGCCGTATCAGTGAATATTACTCTGCAATTCATACATCAAGGTTCTCCAAGTCGTTTAATAAATCGTTGAATACATCATCAGCGCTGTGGACTCTTCCAAGCCTTATATCATCCATGCTTTGCGCAAGGTGAGCATACAGAGCAAGTTTTTCTTCAAGCTCGGAAATATAGTGCATGGTCTGCTGATAATCCTCATGGCTAAGAATTACAGTATCCTCCTTGCCGTTAACCGTGATTGCTACCGGATTATCCCTTGTAAGTGCGGAAATCTGAGCGTAATTAGTGCGAATGTCCTTTGACGGTCTTATTGAAATAGAGTTTGTCATAAAAAACACCTCCTATATTGGTAGTCATATTATATCACAATTATGCTACTTTGTCAATAAGATTATACGCATCAGATAAAAAGTATTCCTCTTTCATCATACACACTCGCCCCGTGATCGTTCCCGCAGCGAATCGCTCGGTCGAGAGCCATAATAGTAGCTACCGCTCCGTCAATCTTCTCGGTGGACTTTTCCTTGTCAGCCTTGATGTTACCGGCAGGGTCGGTGCGAATGTAGATGTTATCCATGTTCCAACGCAGAACCGGGTGACCGCCGTGGGCTATTTTCTGTTCAAGCACCAGTTTCATCAGTTCCTTGGTTGGCGGTGACATATCCTTGAAACCCTGCCCGAACGGAACTACCGTAAATCCCATGCCCTCAAGGTTCTGAACCATCTGCACAGCGCCCCAGCGGTCAAAAGCTATCTCTCGGATATTGAACCGCTCACCGAGCCTTTCTATGAACTGCTCGATGAAGCCGTAGTGAACCACATTTCCCTCGGTGGTCTGCAAGAAACCCTGCCGTTCCCACACATCATAGGGGACATGGTCGCGGTTTACACGCAGGGTCAGATTGTCCTCGGGAATCCAGAAGTACGGCAGAATGATGTACTTATCCTCATTGTCCAAAGGCGGGAAAACAAGCACGAACGCAGTAATATCCGTGGTTGACGAAAGGTCAAGACCGCCGTAGCAGACGCGCCCCTCCAGTTCGTCCTCAACCACGGCGAATGCGCACTTGTCCCATTTCTCCATCGGCATCCAGCGCACCGCCTGCTTTACCCACTGGTTCAGGCGAAGCTGACGAAAAGCGTTCTCCTCGCCGGGGTTCTGCTTTGCCGATTCACAGGCGGCTTTGACCTTGTCGATACCGACTGTAATATCAAGGCTCGGGTTGGCTTTCTTCCACACTTTCGGGTCTGTCCAGTCATCGGATTCATCTGCGCCGTAAATCACAGGATAAAAAGTAGGGTCGATTTTCCGACCCTCGATTATATCCTTGGCTTTCTGGTGCGTTTCGTAGCAAATGCTGTGAGTATCTGTTCCGGCGGTAGTGATTAAAAAATACAGCGGCTGCATTCGAGCGTCACCGGAGCCTTTTGTCATAACATCAAACAGCTTGCGGTTCGGCTGAGTGTGCAGCTCATCAAATACAACGCCGTGAATATTGAATCCATGCTTTGAATAGGCTTCGGCAGACAGTACTTGATAGAACGAGTTGGTTGGCGTGTAAATCAGTCGCTTCTGCGATGCGAGTATCTTTACTCGCTTTGAGAGCGCAGGACACATACGCACCATATCCGCTGCCACATCGAACACGATAGCCGCCTGCTGTCTGTCAGCGGCGCAGCCGTAAACCTCGGCTCGTTCCTCACCGTCACCGCAGGTGAGGAGCAGCGCAACAGCGGCGGCAAGTTCGGATTTACCTTGCTTCTTCGGTATCTCAATGTATGCCGTGTTGAACTGCCGGTAGCCGTTCGGTTTCAATGTTCCAAAAAGGTCGCGGATAATCTGCTCCTGCCAGTCGATAAGCTCGAATGGCTTTCCGGCCCATGTGCCTTTGGTGTGGCAGAGGTTTTCTATGAAAGCCACGGCATAATCCGCAGCGGATTTATCGTAGACTGAAGATTTCAGCTTGAATTTTGTCGGTTTGTACTTTTTCAGCGTTCTTATATCATCACCCCCAGAACGAGGAAAACCGCCCGCAGGCGGCTTTCGCAAGTGTTTAGTTGTATTCGTGAAGCAGAATCGCAAGCGCCTTTTCGGCTTCGGGGGTCAGCGGTTCAACGTCCTCGCCCCGGTCGTAGTTGTAAACGACTCTGCCGTCCTGCTTTAACATCAGCTTGGAAATTCTGCCGCCGCTGATTCCGTATTCCTCGCTAGGCTCTTCGTACTGTTTTACCCAGAAAGTAACCGAAACCATTTTGCCGTTGCTGTCCTTACCTCCGATTGCGCCCTGTTTCCACATATTCTCGTCCTCCGTATTTGTGTATTTTTCTTTCGGTGACTGTATATTAACTCTAAAGCCGCATTATATCAAGCGGTTTTCGGATAATAATGTACACAAATATCAGCGGTCAGAACTGTGTGTATTCTGATGGATAATGCCGAGAATTTTCTCCTGTTCGTCTGTGGAAACCCCAATGCTTTCTAAGGCCTCCCGTGTGCCGCAATCCGGGCAGATATAGGTGTTGGGGTACTTTCTCGAAAGAGCAGGAACCCCGCCGTACTGCGCCCCACAGAGCGGACAGGTGCGAAGATTTGAATTGTTGTTTGCTTTCATATTTGCCCCTTTCTGCTGTTCTCCAATGCGGCGAGAAGAATGCTCTCGTCAAAACCGAAGTTGCTGTAACCCTCAAGGCAGGTTCGCACATACGAACCGCTCGGCAATCCCAGCGGTCGCTCCTCGTGCATGATGTACACGAATGCCGTTCTGACCACTGTCTTGCCCGAGAAGTACCTTACAGGCAGTTCGATTTCGGTCTTGTAGTAGAAAGTCGGGAAACCCTCGTACACATCAAGCCTTTTCTCATCGGCAGGTTCGACTGCCCAGACTGCGACAGGAACTTCCGCTCCCGATTTCGGTTCGATTGTGAGGTAAGCACCCGTTTTACTGCCCTTGAAAAGCAGTTCGTAGTCCTTAATCACCGCAGTCCCCACGGGTTTTGACGTAGGACACCGCAGCGCCATTTGCCGAATGTTCAAGTTGCTGCCGTAGGCTAGGTAATACTTTTTCATTTGAAATCCGTCCTTTCTGAAAGGTGCGGTTTATAAGAATCACCTTTCTACCACCAAAAGCCCCCGAGCGGGGGATTGGAGGCAGGAAGCTAATTCCTGCTTGTTAGGGTCTGCCGTTGCGGAAAGCCGTGTCACCCTCGAGCCGCTTGGTGTAAAGTTCCCTTGCGGTCTTGAATTCATCGCCGATGAACCCGAGCCGTAAAAGCCATGTTCTCATTGCGTACTTGGGATTTTCAGTCTGCTGAAGATTTGCGCTTGCAGTCTTGACTTGCTTGGCAAGCTGGCTGAGCGCAAGGCAAAGCTGAATGTAGCTTTTCAGCTGACCTGCGTGCAGTCCGTTTTTCTTGCCGCCCGAGGGTGCGTCAAACTGGAAAAGTCTGAATTCAATCGTACCCTTTGTAAAGGTTGCGTGGAGGTTCAGCATATGGTAGCGGCTCTCGTTGTAGTGCGCCGACCTGCCGTAATCCGCATTCTGACTGCCGTACCAGGTGTCCGCAAGCGCCGCCATAGTTTTCGGCTTTTTGCGGTTGAGTTCCACCAGGAAATCCTTGCTAACCGTGCGGCAGTAGCGGTTCATGCGGCTTCTGTCGAGGTTAAGTGCGCTTGCGAGGAGGCTTTCATGGCTTGCCATAATGTTTGCAAGATTTCGCAGGCTCTGCGGCGTGTGACCCTTGGCGCCGATGTGAATGTGAACTCCGCAGCCCCTTGTTGCGTCGCTTTTCGCACCTGCTTTCCGAAGTCTGCGGATAAGCTCCTGCAAGGTTTCAATATCTTTGTAGGTGAGAATCGGGGTGACTAATTCGCACTTTTCACTGTCCGGTCCGTGAATGCTGACGTCCTTCTGGAACTTCCACTCGCGACCCTCGCCGTCCCATGCGGAGTAGGTATCGTAACCGTTGCGGCCTGCGGTGTTCTCATGGCGGCGAGTGCCGAAAAACTCGGCGGCAAGCTGCGCGGCTTTTGTTCTTGTAATGTTATTCATTTCAACCTCGACCCCTATGGTCTGGTTCATCATTTCTTCAATCTGCTTGGTGGTTTTCTCGTTCATTTTTGTATCCTCCGTTTGCTTTGTTTCCCTTGCGGTACACACATATTAACTCTAAAAGCAGTATATAGCAAGCGGTTTTGCCACAATATATTGAACGAAATACACACGCAGAAATTGTGTATATCAGCCATGGATTTTGCGAACTACATCAACACCGAGAACAGCATTCAGCCCGGAGCCGTTATCCCAGCGGACAAGCAGATTTCCGATATCGTCAACCCCTCGTACAGTACCTCTTGTGCCTTTCGGAGGAGCTTGCGGGTCGTCCATTGATATTAGCTCAACTCGGCAGCCGACCGGGTACTCTCGGCGGTACTGCTCGATTGTTTCTTTACTCGGAAACTTCATTTGCAGCACCTCCATTTCTGAAAGCCGATGAGCCTGTGAGATTTCTCAGCAGTATCTTCCGCTCGGTCTTGTACTCCGAACCGATGAACCCCAGCCGCAGGAGAAAGCAGCGGAATGCGTACTTGTCGTTGTCTGTTTCCTTTTCTTTGGCCGTTACTCGCTTTGCATTGGCGGCGAGTTCGCAGAGCGCCGAAATGAAATGCGTGTAAGCCTTACATTCGTCAGCGCCGCAGTCTGCGAACCAGGGAAACCTCACCGTGCTGTCCGTGACCTCAATCGGCAGGCTCTCCACCGCTAAGGCTCTGCGGATAAGTCTGCCTTTCGCGTCAAGCAGCTTGGTGAGGTTTCCGACCGCTGTGTTTTCAAGCGGAATTTCCACCGTGAGCCCCACAGGTTCGCCGTGTACGGCGTTGTCGGCGGCTGCGGATAATTCTTCGCTTGTGAGTTCCTGCGCCGTATTTGCGGCAGTGTCGGCAGTAAAACCACGCTCCGCAAGGAATTCAAGCAGAACCTCGATTTCCTCACTGTCGGCTCTGTCATCAAATTCAAGGTTGCCCTCGCGGGTCACCGTGAAATAGTCGATTTGGTATGCGTAGGTCGGGGTTCTCATGTAAACTGCGTCCGCCCCCGTGAACTCGCTGATGGCTTTTACAAGCGGCTTTCTGTCCTGCGTGTTGTAGTAAATTGTCATTGTATGTACCTCCATTTCCTTTCGGTACTACACATTTTACTCGAATAGGGGGATAAGTCAACGGATTTTAACAGAAAGCCGCACATTCTGCGTAATGCACAATGTACGGCTCAACTATTAGTCTAAAATGTAAACTCTGACTTCCACGCCGAGTTTGCGGCAGTTGTCAATGACAAATTTCGTACCTCGTGATTTTCCATCCCAGAACGCAAGCACGATATCCGAATACTCAATTATCGTGATATTCCGTTTCAGCGGAGCGCTCCTGCCGAACCTTGTGTATTCCGGCAGGAACTCCGTCAGCTTTATTCCGTGCGCCAAAGCATACTCCCTTGCGGAAGTATCCACTCCTTTAGCGCCGCCTGACACGATTTCCGTGGTATTTTCGGGGAGATATCTGCCTAAATCACTCACGCTCAGCCCTCTTGAACCAATTACAGCTACTTTCATGTTGCCCTCCTTATAAACGCATTATGAACGCACTTTGAACTCACATCACACATTATAGCACATTATGATGTTAAAATAAACACATATCGGATATAAACAGGAGGAGTTTTATGGCTATCAAGAGTTTATCCATCAGAATTGACGATGAAATGCTCGACAAACTGCATTATGTTGCCGATTATGAGGCTCGTTCCGCAAATGGGCAAATCATCGTTCTGATTCGTGAGTGTATAGAAAAGTTTGAAGAAAAGCACGGAAAAATCGTGCTCGGCGGCAATCCCGGCTCCGGCTCTAATCCTCAATAAAAGCAAACCACGCTATTCCCGCCAAAACGAAGAAAACACACGGCAAAGCCACACCATTACCCCACAGCTTGTACTCCGCAGAGTCGCTGTGGGGATTTTTCAGCCATGCGCAAATCTGCTTTTCGGACTTCGGCTTGACTGCGCTGCCGATGTTTTTGCGATGAGTTTCAAACACATCTTTCCAGAATGTCAGTTCTTCATCTGTCGGCTCGTCCGTTCCGAGATCTGCACACCACCAGTCGGGAAATCCCTGCAGCCGTGCGCACTCGGTCGGAGTAAGCCTGCGGACTATGTACTCGGGTGAATTCACGGTAGGCGGGTCTTTGTAGTCGCTTGCGACAAGCGTATTTGCGAGATTTTCCTCGGCTTCGGTATGATAGGAATTCTTGCTTGTGCTGTAAACAAGCGTTTCCGAGCCGCCTCCGTACATTCCGCCTGCGGCTCGGAGCGCTCCGCATTTATCGTTTTCGCTGTACTTTGTGTAGCTATCCTGCGAAAATGCGACAGCATGGCGGTCGGTGGCATTCAACGTGAATGAAACGTCCTCATTCACACCGCTGCCTTGCGGACCGTTTTTATCGGCTCTGCCTATCATCGAACCTTGGACGGCTACGACTGCCACGCCGCCTTGGTTTGAGTCGGGAGAATTACCGCCCGTGTCTATTGTTCGTGATGTATCTGTTTCATAGCAGTTCTGCCGTGCGTTTTTCGTGCCATCGGATGTGAAACGAACATCAAAGCAGCGAGTATCTTCAACCACAAACGGCTGATTGTTGCCGCCAGTTCCGTAGGTTGACGAAACCGTTGGAGCAATACCGTGCAACTCCGTATAGCGCGTATCCTGCGAGTGATTTTCATAAACAGTCGCAGGGACAGTCCCTGCGCGGAGGGTGGGCGAAGTTTCATCTTCGTAGCCAATACCTCTCGCTTTTGCCGAGTGTTCCGTGCAAAACCCTGCTGCGGACTCCATCACGCACGGTGGGTGATGAGCTTCGGCTCGGAGTGTACAAGTTACTTCCTCCGTCACGTCCATTCTGTTGCCGCCCTGGTCGTTCAAGCAGACTGCGCTTGTCGTTCCAGTGCAGCCTTCAGCAGCGGCGGAAGCTCTTTTCCACGTTTTGAAGCTCTCTGCAGAATACCCCGACAAGCCCTCGGACTCAAATAATACTTTTCCGGCACATTCGCCGTCAAAATCTGCAATAAGGAAGATGCGTTTTCTTCTCTGGGGTACTCCCCAGTATTGCGCGTCAAGCACTCGCCAGGCAATTGAGAAACCGTCTGCCACGATGTTGCCTGCGGCCGTCCACCTCTCATGTCGAGTAACAGAAACGGTTTCGTCCCTGACCCTGCACAGGCTTTCGAGGACGCACCGGAAGTCCTCGCCCCTGTTGGAACTGAACGCTCCGGGGACGTTTTCCCAGACCGTAAATCTTGGATATTTGCCATTGGTAGCGCACCTCATTTCTTTTATAATTCTTACCGCCTCATAGAACAGGCTCGACCGCGAACCGTCAAGACCGCTGCGTTTTCCGGCAATGCTCATATCCTGGCACGGACTGCCGAACGTGATTATATCCACTGGCGGCAAATCTGCTCCGTTCAGCGAGGACACATCTCCATAATGCTTCATCTGAGGAAGTCTTTTCGTTGTTACCCGAACGGCGAACGGTTCGATTTCCGAAGCCCACAGAGGAGTAATGCCAGCAAGCATTCCTCCGAGCGGGAAACCGCCGCTGCCGTCAAAAAGGCTGCCAAGCGTGAGTTCATTCTTCATCGGCGACCTCCAGTTCGGAATAAGCAATCGTCTTTCCGTCCCGCACCACAAACACACCGTCCGCAGAGCCGACCTGCTCAATATACCGCTTCACGATAACATCGCAGAACTTTTCGTCAAGCTCAATTGTGTGACAAATGCGGTTCGTCTGCTCACAAGCAATGAGCGTACTGCCCGAACCGCCGAACGGGTCGAGAACGATACAGTTGCTCATGCTTGAATTCTTTATCGGATATGCGATGAGCGGTATCGGCTTCATTGTGGGGTGGTCGCCGTTTTTCTTCGGCTTGTCGAACTCCCAAATCGTGGTCTGCTTGCGGTCTGAATACCATTGGTGTTTGCCGTTCTTCTTCCAGCCGAACAGGCACGGCTCATGCTGCCACTGATACGGCGAGCGACCGAGAACAAGCGACTGCTTCTTCCAGATACACGTTCCGGAAAGGTAAAATCCCGCGTCAGCAAACGCTTTGCGGAAATTCAAGCCCTCTGTATCTGCATGGAAAACATAGATGCTTGCATCGTTCGCCATTGCTTTCTCCATGCAGGTGAAAGCGCCAAGCAGGAACTGATAGAACTTTTCGTTTTCGAGATTGTCGTTCTTGATTTTTCCCGCCGAACCCTCATAATTCACATTGTAGGGCGGGTCGGTAACCACAAGATTTGCCAGCTTTCCGTTCATGAGGAGTTCATAAGTTTCGGGTTTCGTACTGTCGCCGCAGACAAGTCTGTGATTACCGAGCAGCCAGAGGTCGCCGGGCTTTGTAATGCAAGGTTTTTCCAATTCAGCGTTAACATTGAAATCATCGTCTTTGGTTTCCGTATCGTCACCGAAGAACGCAGCGAGTTCCTTTTCATCAAAGCCCGTCAGACCCAGGTCGAAATCGTCAGCCTGCAATGCTTCGATTTCAACTTTCAGCATTTCCTCGTCCCAGCCTGCATCAAGAGCCATTCGGTTGTCTGCGATTATGTACGCTTTTTTCTGAGCGGGCGTAAGGTAATCCACAAACACACAAGGCACTTCGGAGATATTTTCGGCCTTTGCGGCAAGAATTCTTCCGTGACCCGCTATGACGTTGAAATCCCTGTCGATGATAACAGGATTGATAAAGCCGAACTCACGCAGCGAGGAACGCAGCTTGTTCAGCTGTTCCGGCGAGTGGGTTCGGGCATTGTTGACGTACGGTATCAGCTTGTCTATCGGGACAAGCTGCATTTCACTGGTCGTGTTCATCTGACGTTTCTCCTTTTCAAGACCTTGTGCAGACCCTTTCGAGCGTCCGCAATATTGCCTTTAACAGCCTGTCCCTTGATTGTTCGGTATTGCTGTACTGTAAGGTTCGGACGGTTGCCTTTAAGTTCTCTGAAAAAATCTATGGTATCCTTTGACATAGCGTTATCCTTTCCTGGAACGCAAGAGCCGTTCCATTGAATCGTTCAAATCATCACCGACAGGCTCGGTACAGTTCTCCTTGACTATTCCGTAAATCTCGTACCAGATGAGATTTGCATTCTTCTGAAACTGCTGCGACATCTGCACAAACGGCGAAGCAATAACGCCGCCAGTGGTCGGGTGCTTGCCGAGCAAGCCGTAAGCGCTGATTGCTTCCTCGCACTGAATGTATCTTGCGTACGCCTGTGCGTAGGCTTCGATGAGCCGCTTGTTTACGAGATTCTCGCAATTACGTTGTTTAAGCCACAGCCAGGTTTCTCGGTATATATCGTCAGCGCCTAGTGGAACTCCGTTCTTCTGCCGTGCCGAGAGATAGTCGCTTGGCTTAGGCATATCCGTGCCGTTCAGCACAGCGCCCTCCGGCAGGTCAACCGCTTCAAGTTCCGCAGTGTCGAGCGTCGGTATATCGTTGCTTATGATTTTCACTGGAAGTCCTTTCTGCTTTTTCTCTGCGGCAGGAGCGGGTTTATCTCCGGCGCGTACCCGTCTGCCGCCTCTGTTTGTGCCGTCCCTAGCCATGATTTCACCTCCGCAAGACAAGAAAAAAGGACGGTTCACACCGTCCGAAAATATATTCATGGTTTAATACCCCGTTTGAACCCCGATTTTTGCACACGAAGCCCCGGGCCGCTGTCCGATGTAAAGATCGCAGAGATTTTGACCGCCCCTACCGGTCGCCGAGGTCGTGGTGTATCTTAGTATGACATGACTGGCACAGCGACATCAGGTTGCTGAAATCATTACTGCCGCCGCGCGACACAGGAACGATATGATGTACCTCCTCAACCGGAGTGAGCCGGCCTTCTTTCAGACACATCTCGCACAGCGGGTGAGCCGTTGCATAACGCTTTCGTATCTCCCGCCACGCTCTGCCGTACTTCTTGTTGCTGTCGGCAGGGCGGACGAATTTGTTATAGCGGCGGTTCATCTGTTTTGCGTGTTCATCGCAGTACTGCCCGTCACAACGGTTGGGACAGCCGGGGTAAGAACAAGGGCGCTGTGGTCGTCTGGGCATGGGGGTCATCTCTTTTCTTTTTTGCTGATTATATCATACCACAAAGGGGCTACTGTAAAACAGTTGATTTTACTGTAAAGTTTCAGGAACAACAATCTCTCGCATTGCTTTATGGTGCATTTTGTAGATGTTATCTATGCCGTAACCCATCTGCACAGCAATCTGCTCCCATGTTTTGAAACACAGATACCGCAGTTCAAGTAAAGTCTGATACTCAAGATTTGAAACGCCGCGAATAACTCCGGCGATCTCTTTTTTCAGGTCAACCAGGCTGTCAATGTCTGCGTTTATCTCGCTTTCCATATCCACGATTTTGATTATAACATCTTCCATACGGTGGATATTTCTTGTGGAGTTGCCGGGCATATCGTTGAAAACCGTCGTTGCTTTCTGTGCAAGCAGATTCAATGAAGCTATCTGCTCCATCTTGCTGTTAATACGCTGGTCTATTCTGTATGCCTGTCCGAGATATTCCTTTGCTGTCATGCCGAAACCTCCTCTTTGAGCTTTTTCAGAAGCAATTCTCCGTTCAAATCCGAAAGTATCGAAAACCAGTTTGAACGGAAGAATTTCTCTATGCTCCTCTTATCATGCTGTGCCGATTTATCGTCCGGTGTATATCGCAGACGTTCCACGGCATCTCGGTAATCCTTGACCGCTTGTACGATTATAGCATTTTCCAGTTCTTTATATGGGTTCATTTATGTACCTCCGCTTTCACTGCGGTGATAAGAGCCGCCTGCGTTGTGTCCTTGGTTTTCAGAGCTTTCATAATCTGCTCGTCGATAGTGCCTTTTGCAATTATGTGCTGAATTACAACTGTGTCGGCAGTCTGTCCCTGCCGCCAAAGTCTTGCGTTCGTTTGCTGATATAATTCAAGGCTCCATGTAAGCCCGAACCACACCAGGGTCGAACTGCCGCTCTGTAAGTTCAAGCCATGACCTGCGCTTGCCGGGTGGATAAGCGCTACGGGGATTTTACCGCTGTTCCAGTCGGAAATATCTGCGCTTGACTTTATCTCTCGGATTTCAAAGCGTTTTCGGATACGTTCCAAATCGTGCTTGAACCAGTAAGCCACAAGCAGCGGTCTGCCGTTCATGCTTTCGATTATATTCTCCAAAGCGTCCAGCTTTCGGTCGTGTATGTGAACCGTTTCTCCGTCATCTGAGTAAACCGCTCCGTTTGCCATCTGCGACAGCTTATTTGAGAGCGAAGCGGCGTTTGCGGCGGTGATTTCTCCACTGTCCTCCGGCAAAACGAGGTCTTTTTTCAATCGTTCGTATTTCTCACATTCCTTGTCGGAAAGCTGAACCGTGTATTCTGTGCATAGAAGTTCAGGCATTATGAGATGGTCAGTAGCTTTCATCGAAATCGTTATGTCGGAGATTTTGTCGTAAATCCGCTGTTCCGCATCGAGCAGCGGCTTGTAACTGTAAATCACCATTCCGTTTCGCTTGTCCGGCTGAAAGTAGGTATTTCTGTACTGCCCTATAAGCCTGCCGAGCCGCTCTCCCATATCCAACAGCTTGAATTCTGCGAATAAGTCCATCAGACCGTTGCCGGCAGGAGTACCCGTAAGCCCGACTATGCGTTTCAGCTTTGGTCGGACTTTCATGAAAGCCTTGAACCGCTTTGAATGATGATTCTTGAAAGAGGAAAGCTCGTCAATCACCGCCATATCGTAGTCAAGGGGAAGTCCGCTTTCCTCCACAAGCCACTGAATGTTCTCACGGTTGATGATATAGATGTCAGCGGGAGTGCTAAGTGCTTTCATCCGTTCTTGCTCCGTGCCAACGACTACGCTGTACCGCAGATTCTTCAAATGCTCCCACTTTTCAATTTCAGCCGACCATGTGTCCCGAGCCACTCTCAGCGGTGCTACTACCAAGACCTTATGCGCTTCAAAGCTGTCGAAAAGCAGGTCGTTTATCGCCGTTAGCGTAATGCTCGTTTTGCCTAAGCCCATATCCAACAGAAGCGCTGCAACAGGGTGGGCGATTATGAATTCGGCGGCATACCGCTGATAATCATGTGGATTGTATTTCATCAAGTATCACTCCAATCTGCTCAACACTGTCAATGACATACACCCGGAAGCCAAGTTTCATCAATACTTTGTGCCTTGCGATTTGCAGCGGACGTGGCTTTTTGCCGGGCGCTTTCAGTTCCGCAAAGGCGATTTTGCCGCCCGGGAGAAGTATCACCCTGTCTGGCATTCCATCAAAATTCGGTGAAACGAATTTCATACACATACCGCCGCTTTTTCTGACTGCCTGCACTAGCTTCTGTTCTATCTGTTTCTCACGCATTTTCTGCTCCTTGTTCTTCAATGGTGCAGGTCGGTGAACCTCATTTCATAAAACTCTCTATAAGGTATTTTTTGTCATTAAAACTGCCCTAAAGGGGATTTTATACTAAGACCTTCACCGACCTGCACCTTTATGGTTTTCAATCTGCTATAAAGTCAGATTTCAAGCGGATTCCGTAGACCATAATGCCTGTTTTGGATTTTCGCTTTTCAAACCCTGCGGTATCAAGTCCGGTATAGAAATCCGTGGTGCTTCTCGTGTATTCTCCTGTCCTTGCACAGTATGCACGGTACTCCTGGTAAAGCTCGCCCGACTTCTGCGTATATGATGGGTCAACCTCGCAGCAGTCCTCAATGAACATGGAAAGCCAGTCGTTATTTTCCCGATAGTGAGATATTGCTTCACTCACGCACTGCGGAATTTTCAGCTTGAAATTGCATTCAATCACCTTTTTGGCTCCATCGATAATCCAAGAAAGCACAGCACCGCCTGCCTTTTCTGCAAGGTAATCCGCATAATTTTTGATGTCGGAGTTGCCCTCAATTTTGGCATTGAACGGTATGACGATAAGCCTGCGCCATGTACCCTCGTCATTAGCCCCGACTCTCGGAAGGTGATTCGTGTACAGCACAAGCGTATGCGTGGGTGTATATCTGAACGGATCGCGATACTTCTTTTCTGCTGAAACCTCGTCAGTAGAACACAACTGCTTTACCACCGAGGTGTTAAGCCGCATACCCTCCTCCAGTTCTGCCGCAATAACAAGCCGTTTTCCCTTTAGTTCAGCCATCTCAGGCTTGACATTTCGCTTACAGCCAACCGTGAGGGCATCGGCGGATATACTGCCGCTGTACGAACCGAGAACCCTCGCTATTGTGTTCCAAAACGTACTCTTACCGTTGCGACCCTCACCGTAGGAAATAATCAGCGCTTCCATGTAGACCTTGCCTATTGCCGCTAAACCAACTATCTGCTGAACATACTCGATAAGTTCGTCATTGCCGCAGAAAAAGCTGTTCACGGCTTCAAGCCAGATATCCATACCATCATCACCGGGAGATACAGCAGTCACCTTTGTTATGAGATCGTCTGCGGAGTGCTCCGAGCTTGTCCCGGTGCGCAAATCGTATGTAGCTGCGGGGGTATTCAGAAGGAATTCCTGCGAATCGAAATCCTTAATATTCCGCAACAGCATAGGCTTTGCTGCCTGCAATGCGGAAGTGATATACTTCATATCCCTGCGTTTCATTACAAAGGTCTTATACACAAGTGCCGTCATGTATTCAGCAAAAGCTTTCTCGCTTTTCTCATCTATCGCCTTTTCGAGAGCCTTGCTGCCCGAAAGCACAGTTTCCTTGTCTATTCCGGATTTCATAAGAGCCTGCTGTGCCTTTTCCAAAGCGGTTTTAGCTTCATCAAGCTGTTTGTCAAGAAAATCCTCGCAAGCGCCAACAGCAAGCTGTTTTGACTCTGCCCAGCGGATCCCATCATAACGCATATAATCCGTTGCGTCCGTGAATACAAGTTCGCCGCCGTACTCACAAGCGAGAACCTTAGCCTGTCCGATGTCAGAATAATCATCGGGCTTTAATCTCAAGCCCGAATCATATTGCTCGGGCGGGATATATCCGTCCTGTTTTGCCACCTTTTTGCCGAATTTGATGGCACTGTTCCAGATAGTCTCAAGCTCTGAATCATCCAGAGGAGGGTCGCACTTTTCAGCCTGTTTCAGATATTGTTTGTATGCTTCGTCAGTGTTTCCGAGCCGCTTTATAATGCGCCCTGCGTAATGTGACATAGTGCTGTTGCGACTGCCCTCGGGTACACTAGCACTGTCATTGTCCCACTGTTCAAAATCCTCATTGTCGAGGAAATCTACGATAGACATATCGCCGTTGTAAATTTCAACCTGCGGTTTCGGAACTCCGAAAAGCAGTCTTGCGCTATCAAGTGCGTTCTTGTCGAAATACGAAAATTCCGCCGCAATGCGCTTTTTTAAGGCTGTGTATTCTGCGCTGTCCGTAATCGGCAGGATAGGAAAGTACACATGAAATCTTGGTCGAGGCGATTTTCCGCTTTTCGGGAGCATATTATTGCGGCTGTAAACTACTACAAACTCTACACACGGAAAAGCCATAGCCACCTCAAGCGGAGTTACCCAGTCGCTCGGATCATCGGAGTGGTCATTGTCGCAGTCCATTGGGATATTATCGGAAGAAATAAAGTCAGAATTATTACGACGGGAATTTCTGAATTCTGCGCACACATGATCGTAAATAACAGCCGCTCTCATATCATCTGCATTGCTGATTACAAGTCTGTTTGGATACAAATTGTTCTGCGGATTCCCGGCGCAATTTGCTGTATAGAGTGTGAAATTCATCTTTTGACCTCCTTTAGTTCACTTGTGAAATAGCGAATAGTCTTATCCCAGCGCTTTGCAAGCCTTATTTCAGACTCCATTCCCTCTGTGATAACATCGCCGAACACCCACAGCTCGCGGCATTTTCCGAGCAAAACATAATTTATGGTATGTGTTGCGAGATATCGCTCCGCAGGGTCGCTATCATTCATGAACTGCGGATATAGCAAATGCGGCGCAATCGGAATAGTCCGGCTTTCCAACGCAAAACGGCAATACCGTCTTGCGTTACATACATTCTCTTCAATATTTCCTGAATAAGGACTGCATACATAAATAACAGGTCTAAACCCATCGCCGCCCGGAGCAGCTGCCCTGAGAGCAGCCTCCTCCTGGGTCAGAATGCTGGTTAGTGCTGCATACGGCGTTGGATCATAATAGCGTTCGGAATTGTAAATGTCAATCTTCAACGCTGACCTCCCGTTCCATAATTGGCAGTATATCATTCTCTTTGAGAAGTCCATAAATAAACAGTCGGCCCTGCTGTGTCCAATAGGTGTGTACCCTGGTATGAACAGTTCCATCATTACCAGTATAACTGTGAGTCTTTGTGCTGGTGTACCCTTTTTCGGCGTACTTCTGATAAAGCAGCCAGATTTTATTACCCTGCTTAAACTGAACACCATTTTCGTAAAGATAACGGTTCATTCGATTTGCACTCCAGCCGTAATCCTTTGCGATAGTTGAAATTGCGACAAGATCCTTGCAGTTAAGTACGACATCGTAGTACGATGCCTTGGGCTTCATCTCGGAAATCTGCTGATTCTGCACAGCTACCGTATGCTCAAGAAGTTTTCTGTGTTCACGCTCCGCTTTCAGTTCGGTAAGGGCGGCTATCAGCATGTCTGGGTTTTCAAGAAGCTCGTCCACAGCGTATACGCCGTGCCGCCGGATTGTCGGGAGTACCTCATTTGTTATCCAGCGCTTAAACTTTCTCGCATTCGGAAGCTTGCTGGAAAGAACTAAGCTGTACATACCGCTTTCGTTGATAACAGTCAAACCTCGATTCGGAATTTCAAAGGTCGTATTTTCCGACCTTTGAATTACACGCTTGTCCTCCTCATCGACATGAACTGAAATAGCGTCCTTGGTATTACTGTAGCCTAGAATTTCAGCTACGTCCTTTCCAACGAAATAAGGTATGCCATCTAAGGAAAGAGTACGCACAGAGCCAAATTCCGAATTCTCATAAATCTTCATGTCATACATAAAAATGACCTCCTAATAAAAAATCTTGAGGTTACCCTCTGCCTAATAGCCACGGCAAACTGCCGGATTGGACAGTTCACCAGACTTTTGCGCATTTCTTTTTTGCACGCTGAAGGCGCTTGTAGACTGTGTCCCTATGTACCCCTATTTCAGCAGCGTATTCTTCGGGAGTGTTGCCATCGAGAACGACTGAAATAATGACATCTGCGTATTCGGGTTTCAACAGAGAACGCAATTTCTGACAAACCTCTTCATAATTTTCCTTACGTTCACGCCGCTCCTCGTCGGAATAATCGGGAATGAGGTCGAGCCCATCGCTGTTATCTGCCTCTTCATCGTCTTTCCTAAATGATCTTTTAGGTTCACCTCTATGCCTGTCCAACTTATGCCAGCTATTGTATTCCGGTTTATTGTATATCTCCTCAACCTTATCCTGAATAAGCTGTTCCTTTTCCTCCTGCGTAATGTTCGTCCCAGCCTCAAGTGACAGGCTGACCCACATTTTCTCGGCATCGACTTCAAGAGTCTGATAAGTGTTGTCATAACGCATTTTGATTTTCATGATTTACCTCCTGCGCTGGAGGACAATCATGGCAGAATATAAAAATAGGTCTGCGTTTAAGATACACGCAGACCCGCAAAGCCAAAAAGAGCGCAGCAAGGTAAGGGTATCTCGTCGCTGGTCGTTCGGTCGTCTTTATCACTACGAACTGACCTATGAGATATCCTGCCAAGATTGCGCACTCTGGCATGATTTGATATTTGTAGGCTCTACGGAACTTTCCGATTGAGCCGTTTATCTGATTTTTACATCAGATAAAAGATATATTATAAATCGCAGCGGACTGCAATTTACTGCAAAAATATAGTAAGTCAAGGCTGACTGCAAAAAACTGCAGATTTTTATTGTAAAGATAAGAAATTTATAGTTTACAAAAATCCATAGTGTAATCCGCTTTGTTCTATAAACGTCTTTTTTCACATTTTTAAAACTTGTATTCATCGGTCTGACATTTTTAGGTTCCACCACTTTGCATTTACAAGATTTTCAGCAATATCAAACTTTTCTTTTGTGTTTGCAAAATAATATGGACTTTTGCGAAGATTTGTGGTATAATATATGTAAAAAAATCTTGAGCTTCAGTTCTAACTGTGCGAAGCTTTCTTACTCTTCTATTATAGAAGAATTCAGCCCAAAAGTATTTAGTGAGAATTTCGAGTGAAATTAGAGTAAAATTCAAGATAGAAAGGAAAGTTACAATGACTGAACTTTGTTTTGCTGAATTTGTTAGATGCCTTCAAAGTGCTATGCAGCCCCCAAATGATGACAAAGACATTGTTGAACTTTTATTAGGTTGGATCACTGAAAAGGCAAGTGTTGTTGACAGAAAAGGCAATTCTATAAATATTGCGCCATCACTAATCAGTGACCTTCTTAAGCGAAAAGTAGATGTTCCTAAGGCAATAAAGAATGCCTGCACCACAAAGCAAATCATCGCTGATGCTCAGAAACACTGTGAAACAAAGATAATCCCTTATATGAATGCAATCACCAGCGATGATATGTTTGAAGCAATGCGAAGAGCGATTGACTCAGATGACGTGATTGCTGCAAAAAAGAAAAAGGAACTATTAGCTCTTCTCGACTCAGGCAAAGAGTCCGAGTTCCTTGGTAATTTACTTTTGTATGTAATAAATCGCGAAAACCGTTTGTCTGATATGCCGCTCGTCAGTGACGATATTCCGTTATTAGCTGAATCAAATTATGAATGTCCTATTTGTCATCAACCGCTTATAAAATATGTAAAGAATACACCAGTAAAGAAATATAAAGTCGTAAACATTTACCCAGACAATTTTTCTGAAAGTAATTCAGAATTTTCTTTGATAAAAAAGCCCCAAAAAGTCGATGCTCCCAGTAATAAAATTGCTTTATGCTGCGATCACGCTGAAGAGTACGCTACTGAACCAACTGTTGAAGATTATACAAAATTAAAAACCCTTAAAGACCAACTAGCCTCGACACATCATTTACTTCTAGATATAAATGACATTGCACTTGAAGATGAAATACAGGATGTTCTATATGGACTTGCAGGAATAACAGACGATGCAAAACTAATTGAACTTCCACTCGAAGCGCTACATCTCGATCAGAAGATTCTTCCAGAAAATCATCTTTTAAAGAATGATGAGATAACACGAGTCTTACGATACTACAATTACATAAACAATATTTTTTCAACAATGGATAGAGATGGTACCGGTGATTTTAATTTGATTGCATCTGAGGTTAAGCTGGCATACCAAAAATTGGACAACGGACTTCTTTCACAAGATGAAATCGTAAACGGGTTGGCTGAATGGATAAAAAATAAATCAGGTGTTGGAAGTAAAAATATGCGTGCCTGTCATATTGTGGTTGCGTTTTTTATACAGAACTGCGAGGTGTTCCGTGAAATTTCCAAGTAAAGTAACTCCTTATCAAGTTAGTATTTTGGCTAAGTTTCCAATAATCTTGTCATATTTGGAAATTGAGGATTTAACTCCAAGTACCTTATATAAAAATGTTAAATCCAAAGTTTCAGATGTTGGGGAATTTTTAGAAATACTAGACTGCTTATATGCTCTGGGTAAGATTGAATTATATGAAGAAGGGCTGGTACTCCATTATGTTGGTTGAAATTATGTGTGACAAGTTCATAAATCATGGCATTCCTCGTGGTCGTATTTCGCTCCACGCTGGATTAAATACAGTTATGGGAAGTTCGAATGGCTCAAATTCAATAGGTAAATCCACATTCCTTATGATCATCGACTTTGCTTTTGGTGGCGATGATTATGTTGAAAAATTGACCGATGTGCAAACAGAGGTTGGTGAGCATAGAATTTGTTTTGCTTTTCATTTTAAAGATGGAATGCATTTTTTCTCGCGCTCCAATGTAGATTACAAAAATATCCAAAAATGTGACAATAATTACCACCCGCTTGATGATGGATTGATTTCATTAACGCAATATCTGTCCTTTTTGCAAGTAAATTATAATATGGATTTGATTGGGCTAACTTTTAGGAATGCTATAGGACGTTTTATGCGCATTTACAAAAGAGAATCGCTTGATGAAGAACGCCCACTACACCAATCAAAACAAGAGACGGCAAAAGCGGCAATTGAAGGATTGCTGAAACTGACCGATTTGTATTCTGGGATAGAGGCTCAATCAAAAATCGCTGCAGATGCTAAAGATAGATATTCAACCTTTAAAAAGGCTCAGAAATATCGGTATATTCCATTTGTCACAAAGCAGACTGAATTTAACAAAAACCAAAATCGCATCAATGAATTAGCTAATCAGATTGAGGAACTCGCTCGAAAAAGTTCAGGTGGCTTGCTAGATTTGGGCTCAATGCAAGCAGAACAACTTTCTATTTTGAAAGGAAATCTATCAAAATTTAAAAGACAACGTTCGCAATTACTTTCACAGCTTAGAGCACTTCACGTCGATCAGGGCCTTGGAAAGAAGGGGTTTAAGAAAAACTACGATGATTTGCTTCACTTTTTCCCTGAAGTAGATTTGAAAAAAATCGAGGCAATTGAGGGATTTCATAAGCAATTGACTAATATTTTGAAAAACGAGTTTTCTGAGGCTGAAGAAAATATACAAGCTACTCTTTCATTAGTTGAGAATGAAATTGCACAAATAGAAATCTCTATCACACAAATAGCTAAAACAACCGATTTATCTAAAGCTGTACTAGACCAGTATGCAACTGTCGATAATGAGCTAAAGGAACTTCAAGCTGCAAACGAAAATTACACGAAAAAGAAAGAACTGTCTGTAATAGCAAATGACTACGAAGCAGAATTAAACCGCCTTGTAGTTGAGCAGATGGCAATAATGCAGCAAAAAATCAACACAGAAATGACAGAAATAAACGATGTAATATACAATGGGCGAAAGACCGCTCCAACTCTCAACATAATAGACGCATCTAAATACACGTTCTTCACGCCGAGAGACGGTGGCACAGGAGCTCAATATAAGGGGTTAGTAGTTTTTGATTTAGCAATGTTGAAACTGACCAGATTGCCAGTGATTGCCCATGATTCTTTGATGCTAAAAAATATTGAGGATGATGCAATAGAAAAAATCATGGATCTGTATGCAAGTACGCCAAAGCAAGTATTTATAGCTATGGATAAGGAAGGCTCCTATACTCCGAAAGCACAAAAAATTATGGAAGATAACAAGGTGTTACAGCTTAATGCTGATGAAGGGGCGTTATTTGGACGCACTTGGAACGATGTGGAGGTTGAGAACAACTGATGAGTACTACGAAAGAAGAAAGTTTGCGTTTTAGTTACAACAAGCTTTTTAAGTTGCTAATCGATAGAGGAATAAAGAAAAAGGAACTCTGCGAGATGGCTGAAATAAGTGCTACATCAGTAGCAAAGCTTGGACACGGAAAAAACGTTAACACAGAAGTGTTGCTTAAAATCTGTGATGCATTAAATTGTGATGTTGGCGATATAATGGAATTCCTTAGGGACGATAACGCTAAAATCTAGTTTTTAATAGCATTAAACAGCACAGATTTTTAGAGTCAGCATTATAAAATGATGACCGGCCAGCGGTCAAAGTCCTGATTATGGGACACATATGGTTGTAAAATAGAGGTAGTCTGGGGCTACTTAAAGAAAAGTGAGGTAAACGGCAAATGGCTGATAAGCAGATTATAGATGCAATGTGGGACGATTCGCCTGTCGATGTTTCCACCGAAGTAAACTTTATCTGGTCCATCGCAAATAAACTGCGCGGACCGTATCGTAGCGATAAATATAAGGATGTCATTATTCCGATGACGATTATCCGCCGCTTTGAGTGTGCGCTTGCGCCCACCAAGCAGAAGGTTGTCGACCAGTTCAAAGCAAACCCGAATTTCCCGGCAAAGGCGATGTATCGCATTTCCGGCTTCCAGTTTTATAACACCAGTGAATTTGACCTTGCAGAGCTTGTAAATGACGCAGACCACATTGCCGCCAATTTCAAGAGTTACCTGCAGGGATTCTCTGCAAATGTGTTGGAAATTCTGATGTCCAAGGAGCGCGGTCTGAACTTTGGCGAAGAAATCGACAAGATGGACAAGAATAACCGTCTGCTCTCTGTCATCAAAGCGTTCTCTGAGCTTGATCTTGACCCTCGAACTATCGACAATGTGAAGATGGGATATATTTTCGAAGAACTGATCCGTAAATTCTCTGAAAATGCCGAAGCCGGCGATCACTACACCGGACGCGACATCATTAAACTGATGGTCAATATCCTGCTTGCCGAAGGCTGTGACGATATCTTTGATGACGGCAAGGTTATTACCATATTGGATCAGGCCTGCGGCACGGGCGGTATGCTCTCCACCGGCTACAATTTCATCAAACGGTATAACCCCTCTGCCGATGTGCGATTGTTCGGACAGGAGATCAACCCGGAATCTTACGCTATGTGCCTTGCCGAAATGCTCATCAAGGGACAGAATGCCGAAAATATCTGCTATCAGGACACCATGAAAGCCGACCGATTTAAGGGCACGAAGATGCGCTTTGTGCTGGAAAACCCGCCGTTCGGCACTGCCTGGGGCGGCAAGGACGCTGCCGAAGGTGTCGAGGATGCCGTCAACGCAGAGTATCAGAAAGGCTTTGACGGTCGCTGGGGCGCGGGTCTGCCCGGTTCCGGCGATATGCAGATGCTGTTCATTCAGTCTGCCATCGACAAAATGGACGACAATTTCGGTCGTGCTGCAATCATCGAAAACGGCAGCCCACTCTTCTCCGGCGGCACAGCATCCGGCGAGAGTCAGATTCGCCGCTGGATGTTGGAAAGCGATTTGATTGAAGCCATCATTGCGCTGCCCACCGACCTCTTTTATAACACCGGTATCGCTACATACATCTGGGTTCTCTCCAAGAACAAGCGCCCTGAGCGCAAGGGCAAAATTCAGCTGATTGACGCCTCTACTTTTTTCAAGAAGCTGCGTAAGGCCCTGGGCGATAAGAAAAACGAGATTTCTCCCGAAGACCGCAGTGCCGTTACCAAGCTGTATGCGGATTTCGCAGAGAACGAATATTGTAAAATCTATCGGAACGAGGAGTTTATTTACCGGGAATACACGGTGATGCAGCCCCTCCAGCGCAGTTATGCCATTACGGAAGAACGCATTGAAGCCATGCTCTCCAAAGGTTCGCTCTCCTCTTTGTATGATCAGTCCAAGGTGGACGAACTGGAAAACGCTGAAGAACTGACCGGCAAAGACCAAAAAAAACTGGAGACTTACCAGGCAAATCAGCCTGTCTATGAGGCTATTATCGCTACGCTGCATGCAGCCGTCTCCGAGCAGATTTATAACTCCCCGGCGGCATTCATGCCGGTGCTGACTAAGGCACTCTCCACTGTGACTGCCGACAAGAAGCTGTTGGAAAAGATTGCGGACGGCCTGTCCGTTATGGACAAGAGTGCCGAGATCCAGCGTGACCGCAAGGGCAATATCATTTATGACAAGGAAACCAAGGACACCGAACTGGTGAAGTGGGAAGAAAGCATCGAGGACTATATGGCTCGTGAGGTTCTGCCGCATATCCCAGATACTGCCGCTTTTTTTGAAGAAGACCTCGGAAAGAAAAAGCCCGTCATCAAGACAGGCGCAGAGATTCCGTTCACACGCTATTTTTACAAATATCAGCAGCCTACAGCCAGCGAGGAACTGAAAGCGAAATTCATGGATTTAGAACTGTCAGTTTCCGACCGTGTGTCAAAGTTGTTCGAGTAAGGCGGTGTCAAGATGAGAGAGATGAAAGATAGTGGAATATCGTGGATTAATGAAATTCCCGAAAATTGGAGTGCAGAACCAATCAAATACAATTATAGTCTTATTGCTGGGGCCACGCCTGAAAGTACAAATGTTGATTTTTGGGATGGGAATATAAAGTGGATAACACCAGCGGATTTTAAGACAAAAGATGTTTTTGTAGCAGGAGGGAGCAGAAATCTTACTATTGCAGGATATAAATCCTGCAGCACAAGTATGCTTCCAATTGGAAGTATTGTGTTTTCTAAGCGAGCACCAATCGGAACTGTGGCAATAACGGCGGATAAGCTTTGTACAAATCAGGGTTGTTTAGGTCTCGTAGAAAAGAGCGGCAGAGTTCTGAATAAGTTTTATTTCTATGTGATTAGTATCTATAGTGATGTATTTAACCTTTATGGATCAGGAACAACCTTTAAGGAAATATCCGCAAATGTGTTTGCAAACATCAAACTGCCGACGCCTCCAATACAAGAGCAACAGCGCATTGCCGATTTTCTTGATGCCAAATGCGCCGAGATTGATGCGCTGACTGCTGATATTCAAACCCAGATCGACACGCTGGAGCAGTACAAACGGTCTGTCATCACCGAAACCGTCACCAAAGGGCTGAACCCGAATGCGGAGATGAAGGATAGCGGAGTCCAGTGGATTGGCAATATGCCCGCACACTGGGATGTTATCCGTGGTAAGTACATTCTTCGCTATATGCAGAAGCCCGTGCGTGAGGATGACGGTGTAATCACTTGTTTCCGTGATGGTGAGGTTACTCTTAGAAGTAACCGCCGTGAGGACGGCTTTACGATGTCCGACAAGGAAATCGGCTATCAAGGCATTGATGTCGGTGATTTAGTTGTACATGGTATGGATGGCTTTGCTGGCTCTATCGGTATTTCTGATTCAAGGGGCAAGGCGTCACCTGTCCTTAATGTTTTGGAGACCGACCAAAACAAACGGTACATCATGTATTATCTGCGCAGCATGGCTTACAGTGATGTGTTTCTTGCTTTGGCGACCGGTATTCGTGTGCGTTCCTGTGACCTTCGGTGGAACAAGCTGGCGGAGCTTTCATATCCGGTACCGCCGCTGAATGAGCAGAATGCCATCGTAAAGCACATTGATTCTGTGCTTTCAAAAGCAGATGCTGTTATCGCTGATAAAAAAGCACAGCTTGCAACACTCGACGAATACAAAAAATCTCTGATTTTTGAGTATGTAACCGGCAAGAAGGAGGTGATTTGATGGCAACTTTTGAAGAACAGCTCGATTCTCTTTTGGAACGGGCAAAAAGCATCGTGCCACCTAATAAATTGAAAACAGCCGCTGAAAAGCAACCAGCTGATAAGTGGATGAATGATGTACAGATTTTCTATAATGACTATCTTAAAGACCACGCATTGGGTCAGCGCATAGATTCAAAACTGTTTCATCGCTCAACCGGTGCTTTCGAGGAATTGGTTTCCTGTTTAGAGAGTATTCGGGGCGATGAGGCTTTTGTGAATGAAAAGAACGGAGTTTCTACGGTCAACATCCCTAAATATCGTGCGAAAGATGTTCCGGAATATGATGTGTTCATTTCTCACGCCAGTAAAGATAAGGCCGATTTGGTGGAAGAACTGTACCAATCTCTTAACAAACTGGGTGTAGCAATTTTTTATGACAAGGAATCCCTGGAATGGGGTGACAACTGGAAAGATAGAATTCTTAACGGCACTAAGAAGGCAGAATTTGCAATCATTGTTATATCGGAAAACTTCTTCGACAGAGAATGGACGGAACGCGAACTCTCTGAGTTTTTGAGCCGTCAGAACAGAAATGGTCAAAAGCTGATTCTGCCGATTTTACACAATATTACGGTTTCGCAGTTACAGGAAAAGTATCCATCCGTGGCGGATCTACAAGCGATAGACTCATCAGAGTATAATTGCGACCAAATCGCATTGCTTTTTGCAAGGCAGCTAATCAAACGGCTGAAAAGTGATTAAGGAGGTGGATGGCACATGAATGACATATTGACCGAAAAAGAATATCAGCATTTCATCATGGACAGGCTCTCGCAGGACAATGGTTACATTGTCCGTAAGGCGACCAGCTATGATCGCTTCTTTGCCATGGACCGAAAATTGCTGTTTCAGTTTCTGAACGATACCCAGCCGGAGGAAATGGAGGCGCTCCGCAAAATCTACAAAGCCGATCTTGAGGATACCATCGTCAGTTTCATCAACTCTGAGGTTACAAAAGCGCGCGGTAGCTTGCTGGATGTGCTGAAGCATGGCATTGAGATTTCCAATATGAAGCTGGAGATCATGTATACCAAACCCGCTACCACCTTTAACCGGGAACTGCTGGCAAAGTACGAAAAGAATATTTTCTCCGTTATGGAGGAGGTCTGGGCAAGCGATGATGAGCGGGTCGACCTGGTCATCTTCCTGAACGGCATTGCCATCATGTCCTTTGAACTGAAATGCAATGCCGCCGGTCAATCGTACCAGGACGCCATCTATCAGTACCGTGTTGACCGTGATCCCAAGACCCGCCTGTTTTGGTTTAAGGCAGGCTGCCTTGTGAACTTTGCAATGGATCTAGAACAGGTCTATATGACCACCAAGCTCGCCGGAAACTCGACCTTCTTTCTGCCCTTCAACATGGGCAACGGCGAAGGCGTCAATGCCGGTGCGGGCAATCCCACCTTCAAAGACAAGTACAGTGTCTCCTATATGTGGGAGGACATTCTGAAAAAGGATACCGTCCTCGACCTCATCAGCAAGTTCATCTTTATCGAAACCAAGGAAAGCAAGGACGAGCTGACAGGGAAAACGAAAAAGTCTGAAAATGTCATATTTCCTCGGTATCATCAGCTCGATGTAATCCGCAAGCTGTTGGCAGATGTGCGTGAGAACGGCGCTACGCAGAATTATCTGATTCAGCACAGCGCAGGCTCCGGCAAAACGAACTCTATCGCATGGCTGGCGCACCGACTTACTTCGCTGCACGATGCAGATAACAAAATTATTTTTGATAATGTCGTTATCGTCACCGACCGTGTCGTAGTTGACCGTCAGCTTCAGAAGGCCATTATGGGCATGGAGCACAAAGCAGGACTTATCCGTGTGATGGACGATAAATGCAACTCTGCCGACCTTGCGATTGCCCTGAATGGCAATACAAAGATTATTGCGACCACGATTCAGAAATTCCCGTACATCGTGGACAGCGTTGCAGGGCTGAAAAGAAAGCGATTCGCCGTTATTATCGACGAGGCGCACTCTTCTACTGCCGGTAAGGATATGGCAGCAGTCACCATGTCGTTGGGCTCCGGTGAGCAGGAAAACGGTGATGTGGAGGATATGATCACTGACGAGATCCGCCGCAACGGCAAACAAGCTAACGTCTCCATGTTTGCGTTCACCGCTACGCCCAAGCCCACAACAATTCAGTTGTTCGGTCGGCTGAACACCAAAGGGCAGCGTGAGGCGTTCCATATCTACTCCATGAAGCAGGCCATCGAGGAAGGCTTTATTCTGGATGTGCTCCAGAACTACACCACTTACGATACCTTCTATCAGCTGAACAAAGAAATCGAAGAAGATCCCCGCTGCAAGACAGCCGATGCAAAAAGGCAGATTGCCCGTTTTGTGGAGCTGCATGAAACGAACATTACGCAGCGTGTAGAGGTCATCGTGGAGCATTTCCGCACCACGGTTATGCCGGAGCTCGGTGGTATGGCAAAGGCGATGGTCATCACCGCCTCCCGGCAGGGTGCGGTCAAATACCGTCAGGCGTTTGAGAATTACACTCAGAAAAAAGGCTATACTGATATCAAGGCATTGGTCGCTTTCTCCGGTAAGGTGAAGCTGCCGGACGATGACACCGAATACTCTGAGGCATCCATGAACGGTTTCCCGGAGGATCGGTTGACAAAGGAATTCGACAAGGACGACTACCAGGTGCTGCTGGTTGCCAACAAGTATCAGACCGGATTCGACCAGCCGAAGCTCTGCGCCATGTATGTCCTCAAGAAGCTGAAAGGTGTTTCTGCCGTTCAGACGCTTTCACGCCTGAACCGAATCTGCCCGCCGTTCGAGAAGAAGACCTTTGTGCTGGATTTTGTGAATACATACGAGGACATCAAGGCGGCGTTCGCACCGTATTATACGACCACCTTGCTTTCCACCTCCGTAACGCCGACGGCGATCTACGATTTGGAGGCACAGATCGATGCGTATACTGTTCTTGACCCTGATGATATTGAAAAAGCCAACGAACTGCTCTACAAGGGGAATATCTCCTCCAAGGATAAGCAGAAGCTGACTTTCTACTTCAAGCGGGCAAAGAATAGGATCGAGCAATACGAACTAATCAAACAGCATGAGATCGTGTCCATGATGCGCCATTTTGTCCGATTTTATGAGTTTCTGCTGCAGGTGTCCTGTTTCGAAGATACCGACCTGCATAAAAAGTACAACTTCATCACTTATCTGCTGGCGTATATCAATATCAAGCATCCGGGCGGCGGATATAATCTGGACGGTAAAATCAAGGCCACCAATTTTGTTCAGAAAAAGGCGGAGGAACATACGACTCCAAACCTTGTTGCACAGCCTGTGGTAAAACTGCCGACAGCCGAGAGCTTTGGCCTGACCGAGGCGAAAGAAGAGCGGCTTTCCCAGATCATTGCGGAGATCAACAGTCGCACAGGGAAAGCCTATGATAACGATGTGGCAGTCAAAGCGATGCTGCAGATTCGGGATATTCTGCTGAAGTCCGACAAGCTGAAGACAAGCGCACGGAACAATACCGTCAAGGATTTTGAGTTTTCGTATTTCGATGACATTGACGATGCGCTGATTGAGGGCTTGGAGCAGAACCAGGATTTCTTCTCGCTTCTTCTCAGCAACGATGAGATCAAGCGGCAGGTTCTTGGTATCTTTACAGACGAGATTTATAAAAGCCTGAGAGAGGCATAAAAGGGTGGTATCATGTTTGACCAATTTCGATTGAAAGATGTACTGGCGCAGTACAAACAGAATTTTGTCTCCACGCAGTGGGGCAACGAAAAATACAAATGGGAAGCCGTGAAGTGGTTTCAGGACAATTGGGATGTGAATGCAGCTGATTTTGCAGAAATGCTGAATCGTTCGCTGGATAAGACATTCAACCTGCTGGCTTCTAATAACAACTTCCCGAAGGGCATGATTGTCGGTTTTGCAAAATCCGCTCCCGAAGAGGTCCGTGCAATGTTCATCGCTCTGTTTGATGAAACCAAGGATGTGTTTGAGAGAATGGATGCCTTCAAAATGCAGTCGACCGTTCTCTTAGAGAAATACGGCAACGGAGCAGCGCAGCATTATCAGTACGAGAATGCCATCAGCACATACCTATGGCTCCGCTACCCGGATAAGTATTACATCTATAAATTCGGTGAAGTAAAAACCGTTGCAAGTGAGCTGGAATCTGACTATCGCTTCAAAAAAGGCGCTTATGCCGATAACATCCGGAACTTTCTGAAGCTCTATGATGAAATCAGCGTGGTCCTCAAAGAGGATACCGAACTGGTGAACCTGTTCCAGTCTCAGTTGACCGATACCTGTTATCCTGATCCGGAACTGAAGACGCTGACCATCGATGTCGGTTTCTACATCAGCCGATATTACTCTCAGAAGGATGCTGCTCCTGATACTACCAGCTGGTATGGTGCAGACTTTGATCCCGGCCTCTCTGTTGAGGATTGGAGCAAGTTGCTGAAGGATGAAACCGTCTTTACGACGGGTGCGCTGGAAATCATGAAGCGCATGAAGGATTATGGCGGCATGGCTTCCTGCACTCAGCTTGCTGTGAAATACGGCGAGACAAAGAACTTCTATAATTCTGGCTCTGTAGCGTTGGCAAGAAGAGTTTGTGAGTCCACCAGCATCACGCCGAACACCAGAGATGATGGTTCCATTCAGTGGTGGACGGTTCTCTATACGGGCCGTGATGCAGGAAAAGACGAGGATGGCAGCTTTGTATGGAAACTGAGAGACGAGCTTTCTGCTGCGCTCGACAAGACAGACCTCAGCGGTATCGAACTGTATGTCACAGCGGCTCCAGGTGAGCAGGATCGTGGTTATTGGTGGTTGAATGCCAATCCGAAAATCTGGAGCTTTGCAGACATCGCTGTTGGAGAGGTTCAGTCCTACACGCTCTACAATGAGAATGGCAACAAGCGTCGTATCTTCCAGAACTTCCTTGATGCGAAGGCTGGCGATATGATCATCGGGTACGAATCCAATCCGGTAAAGCAGATCGTTGCCATCGGTCGTGTCAGCGCAGAACAAGACGGCGAGAAGCTGTTCTTTGAAAAGGTCGAAGGCCTGACTTCGCCGATTGATTATGCAACCTTGAGAGGATGCCCGGAGCTGGAGCGTATGGAGTATTTCCAGAATCCGCAAGGCAGCCTGTTCAAGCTCACCAGAGGCGAGTTTGACTTCATCCTCGATATGATTCGTGATGAGAATCCGGTAGCGCAGGAAGCCTCCATTGACGCTTATACAAAGAGCGACTTCCTTGATGAAGTGTATATGACCGAAAAACGCTACGAGAACCTTGTGGCCGTTCTTCGCAACAAGAAGAACATCATCCTGCAGGGTGCTCCCGGTGTTGGTAAGACTTTCGCCGCCAGACGTTTGGCGTGGTCCATGATGGGTGAAAAGGATGATAGCCGCATCGAGTTCGTCCAGTTCCACCAGAATTACTCCTATGAGGATTTCATGATGGGTTACAAGCCTGTAGAGGACGGTTTCGAACTGAAATACGGCATCTTTTATCGATTCTGTCAGAAAGCAGCCAATCAGCCGGACAAGGATTATTTCTTCATTATTGATGAAATCAACCGTGGCAACATGAGTAAAATCTTCGGTGAGTTACTGATGCTGATTGAGAGAGACTACAGAGGCACAAAAGCGACTCTCGCTTATAATGGTCTCTCTTTCTCCGTCCCCAAGAACCTCTACATCATCGGTATGATGAACACTGCGGACCGCAGCCTTGCCATGATCGATTATGCGCTTCGTCGCCGCTTCAGCTTCTTTGAAGTGGAACCGGGATTCGATTCCGAGGGCTTCATCCATTACCAGAACAGCCTGAACAACGAGACGCTGAATGAACTTGTTAATAAGGTGAAAGACCTGAACCGTGAGATTTCTCTCGACAAGTCGTTGGGTAAGGGCTTTTGCATCGGTCACAGCTATTTCTGCGGCAGGGATGTTTGCACCGAGGAGTGGCTGCACTCCATCGTTGACTACGACATTCTTCCGATGCTTAGTGAATACTGGTTCGATGACGCCAACAAGCTCCAGCGTTGGGAAAACATTCTGCAAGGTGTGTTTCAATGATTAAGGATAAGAGCATCTTCATAAAAAACATATACTATATGCTTTCGTATGCCTTCACGACGCTGAATCAAGGCGGATATGAGGATGTTGCTACCGAAGAGTTTGAGAACATCCATAACCTCTTCGCTGCGATTCTGGCGAAGGGAATCAGCAGGCAATTGAAGCAGGGGCTGTACCGGGAGTACTTGAACCGCAAAGAGGATGTTGCGGTAGTCCGTGGCAAGATTGATATGCCGGGAACTATTCAGAACCGCCTTGCCAGAAAGCGGGTGTTGACCTGCGAGTACGACGAGCTTTCCGAGAACAATCTCCTGAATCAGATACTGAAAACGACCGTTATGCTTTTGCTACGGCACACGAGGGTGGATCAGGAGTACAAAAGCGAGCTGAAAAAGGAAATGCTGTTCTTCTCGAATGTTGACGCAATCGATCCCACAATGATCCGCTGGTCAGCCATTCGGTTTCAGAGGAACAATAATACCTATCGTATGCTCATTAGCCTGTGCCAGTTGATTCTCGAAGGGATGCTGTTGACCACGGACTCTGGCGAATACCGGCTGGCTTCTTTCATCGACGAACAGCGCATGAACCGACTGTATGAAAAGTTCATACTGGAGTATTACGCAAAGGAATGTCCGCAGGTGACGGCGACGACCTCTCAGATCCAATGGGCGTTGGACGATGGTATCGGAACTATGCTCCCGGTTATGCAAAGCGACATTATGCTGACTAGAGATAACGAGGTTCTTATCATTGATGCCAAGTACTATACACACACCACGCAAGCACAGTACGATGTGCACACCCTTCATTCCAGCAATCTGTATCAGATTTTCACTTATGTAAAGAACAAAGATGCAGAATTCGGCACTAAACCGCATCGGGTGTCCGGGATGCTCCTATATGCTGCAACTGACGAAGTAATTCAACCAGATAATATATACCAGATGAGCGGCAATAAGGTCAGCGTAAAAACTCTTGATTTAAATCAAGGCTTCTCAGAAATTGCCAAAAAGCTGAACGCAATTGTTGCAGAGAATTTTGAGTGCGGCTAATAAAGTGTATGATAAAATTGTATTACAATTCTTCTATATGTAAAATGCTAACATTTGCCATAGCATTATGTAATTATCTCAATTCCACCCTCAAATGTAATTTTCATGACTTCATCTCATGCTTGGACATATTCCCCTATACGCACCCACAAAAGCAAGCGTTCCATCAAACCGCAAAACCACGGCAGACATTGTTTGCAACGGCTCGTGCCATGTGGAGTGCGTGGTTGCGATGTCAAGGAAAGCGGAGTAAAGCAGGATATTTGGCTTAACGGTGCGGTTTTAGCACGCTGGGGCAAATATACTGGTTTTCCGTTTTATAGGAGATTTCCGTTTTAGGTAATATATCCACGGTGACAGCAGTTCCGCAGCGATACACGAGTTTTGGGTCGGGTGTGCGGGAGTACTGTGATAGTGGGTGGGATAGATATTATAGAGGTGATGACGAATGAATAGTAAAATATTTGATATTAGAACTTCTACCAATGCTCTTGCTACTCTTACTAATCTTAGTGGGGTAAGTAAGGACATTTGGGATAAATATGTAGGACATGAGCAAGAATATGAATATGTTGATGATTTAGTTGAAGATGTGATACGTACACATGGACATATGCCAAATTCATTCACGGATTTTGATTTTATTTTTTTCATGTTACTACAAGTGCAAATGGCTGTGAATCTTTTCGCCAAACTGGTATACTTGATTTGAAAAACTCTTATCTATGTCCCAAATCTGAATTACGTCAATTTTTAGACGCACACAATATAACAATTGATTTAAGCAAACATTTTCTTTCTTATGCAGGAAACAAATATGACATTGAATTCGGATCATGTCCCAAATCCAATACAAAGGAATTTTGTTGTTGGTCTGTAGGCAGGAAGTTTTATTATGACTTTTCAATATGCGGGTTCTTATCCATATGGGACATTAGCCCATATGGGGGACTAGTACACGCTCGTCCAGAAGTTTTAATGAATTTAGATAAGTTATTAAATTTATCGCTTTCAAGAGAATGGGCTAATACACATACTCCATACCAAGTAACAGCAAAAGCACCTGGAGATATGATAATATATGACGGTGACGATGGCAGAAATGATACTGAAAAAGTAATCTATTACTTAACCAAAGCTTACGATACAGCCTTTGGCGCTCCAAGAGAAGAAATTCTTCTTATAAAAAATGACTTACAGATTCCCCCTCAAAACATTATCGATATTTCTCCATTCGTCCATTGGCAAAGAATGTGATTTTTTCATATAATTACGCCCTCCTAATTTCGTAATAAGGAGGGCGTAATTATATTTAGATTTTTATAACATTTACACCACAATATTCACTATCACCCCCGACTTCAACTCCACAGAAAACCTTTCGTCCCAGACGACAATCTCCTTAAGCCACCGCCGGGCAAGGCTCTCGTCAAACTCGGTAAGTTCGGAATCCTGCTGCTCAATGAACTCGTTCAGCTCGTTGATACGCTTGACCTGCTCGTCACGGACGGCTGTGTCTGTGAAGTTCTTCTGTTTCATCTCACGAATCCGGAATATCTCATCGGCGATGTCGTTGTAGTCCTCCCTGCGGGAAGCGTGGTTGATAAGCTCCTGCTGAAGTTCAGCAAGCCGCTTGTCTATCTCCAGAGCCTCGTCATCAGCATACCCGCGAATCACCGCTGCAAGGTTATCCCGAAGCCTCTTCCGATAGGTGCTTCTGCTACCGAGCATTTCGTTGAATGCCTGCACGACCACATTTTTCAGCACTTCTTCGTTTACCGTGCGGGCGTGGCAAATCACATCAGCCGGCTGCAATCTGCTAACGCACCGCCAAACAATTGAGCGGCAGCCATGATTGTTCCAGTGAACACGGCGAAACAGCTCGCTGCACTCCCCGCAGACTATCATCTGCGAAAAAACATGGTTACTGCTGAAACCGTGATTTCTCCCATTCGGGCTGACCTTTACAAGCCTGCGGCGCACAAGTTCGTCCTGCACCCGCATAAAAATCTCTTTAGGAATAATTGCTTCGTGGTCGTTCTCGACATAGTACTGCGGCATTATTCCGTTATTCTTTATACGCTTTTTGGAAAGATAATCCACCGTGTAGGTCTTTTGCAGAAGCGCATCGCCCATGTACTTTTCGTTGCGCAGTATCTTGGCTACAGTGCTTGTATGCCAGCGTGGATTTCCTGCGCCGGTGAGTATTCCGTCACGCTCCAGACCGGCGGAGATTTTATCTGTGCTGTAACCGTCAAGGTATTCACGGTAAATTCTCCGCACTACCTCTGCCTGCTCCGGGTCGATCACAAGTCTGCCGTTCTCGTCCTTGGTATAGCCGAGGAAGCGGCTGTGGTTGACCTGCACTTCCCCACGCTGATAGCGGAACTGCAAGCCGAGTTTCACATTCTGACTAAGCGATTGTGATTCCTGCTGTGCAAGCGAAGCCATTATCGTAAGCAGGACTTTGCCCTTTGCGTCCAGCGCGTTGATATTCTCTTTCTCAAAGAACACAGGGATATTCCTGTCCTTAAGCTGACGTATGTATTTCAGGCAGTCAAGCGTGTTACGGGCAAATCGGCTTATGGACTTTGTGATAATCATGTCGATTCTGCCGTCCATACAGTCGGCTATCATACGGTTGAATTCCTCACGCTTTTTGGTATTCGTGCCGGAGATACCGTCATCGGCGTAAATACCCGCAAATGCCCACTCGGGATTTCGGGTAATCTGCTCTGTATAATGCGACACCTGGGCTTCGTAGCTGGTCGCCTGCTCATCGCTGTCCGTGCTGACGCGACAGTACGCAGCCACCCGAAGCTTTGGTTTTTCCGTTTCATTCTGCTGTGAGTTAGCCCGCTGGGGTCTTGCCGGGATTATCGTTATGTTACTCAATGTTCGTCACCTCTGTCTTTATCAATCCATACATATATTCTGCCTGCCGAATGGGATCCTCGAAGTAATCCGCTGCGCTGATAAATGTGAACCGCACAGGGACATTCACCGACCGTTCTTTTCTTACATGACCGTTTCTGCCGAGCCGTTCAGCACGGCTCTGAAGCGCAGCGTATAGGAAGATTCGGAATAGACACGCACCTTGTTTCCACGGATACGCATCTCGACTGTGTACATGGATGGATTGGTACGAAGGTCGGCATTTGCCGTCCGCTCTATGGTCTGGCTATAGCTTCCAAGTAGCGTGCTGTCGTTATATAATTCAACGGCCTGTGTGTTGTAATTCAGGCAGCAGAATAGATCACCGCAGAATACTCCGGCCTTGCCACTTCCTGTCGCAGGGAAGACCAGCCTTGCCCGCAGGTGAATATCGGAAAAGCCGTCGTATCGCCATGCGAGCTTTCCGGAGCCGTCAAGCTGGGAGTAGACGCGGCTTTCGGAATATTCATCTTCGTGCCATACCGTCCAAGAGCCTGAAAGGGTCGTCCAGTAGTTTGTTTGCAGCACACCGTAGTCCCGGAAATCCTCATACCAGATAAGGGCAGAGTCCGGCTTTCGCCTCAGCATTTCGCAGGTGAGCTTGAAAGCTCTGTCCAGCTGACACTCGTTGCCGTCCACGTCGATAAAGTGGCGTGGAGAGAGCGTAAAGGTCGCAGTGCCCGCAGAGGGAGCCTCCGAAAAGCTGCCTTCCATGAAGTCGTAGACCTGCGGAAGCGCCCAAGGCACCATGTCGTAATCGTCCCAGTATGCGAGGATCGGGATGAAGGGCTGCGGTGGAACATCGTCCGTGAAGTTGTATTGTCCGGTCATCCAGTTCTTTGCCGCATAGTAGGTATTTGATGTGCCGCGATAGGTTTTACCGAGGTTTGCAGGAAGATTATAAATCTGCCAGTTCCAGCCGTATGCAGGAAGGCCGAAGAATATCTTCTCCGGATTCATGACCGTGACCGCGTAGTCGTAAATGCCCTCAAGCCAGTCCCTTGGAGAGACGGCTCCGGGAGCAGAGCCTGCCCACGCCATGCCATAGCTCATGATGGCTGCCGTATCGCAGTAAGCGTTGAGGTCGCCGTAAACGCACCAGTTTTCACCTCCGACCGAGCCGTTGATGGAATTCATACACGGCAGGCGTATATTCATGAGTTTGCTGCTGTCATAATCTTTTACTGTGTTATAGATATTCCGAAACATCGCCGTAGAGGCAGCGTGCGTGGAATATCCGTCGCCTTTCTCAAGGTCAATGTCGATGCCGTCGCGCCACGGGTATTTTTCCATAATGCGGACGATCTCCGAAAGGAAGGTATCCTGAGCGCCGTCGGTGTTATCCCGGAGAGCTGCAAAGATACTGTTCGTGCCATCGTTGGACATAGTCAGCAGCCATTTGATGTGTGGCCATCGGTTGATGTATGTCAGCATATTGGAAATAGCCACGCCGCTTTCCGTGATGATACCGGTGCGCGATACCTTAAAAGAAAAGAGACCCACCTGTGACAGGCGGTCTCCATATGCGGCAAGTGCCTGATACATTCTGGAATTGCCCATGAATGTCCAGGCCATGCACTTGTGGCCTTTCAAATAATCATAGCTCACAGGGCATCACCTCCGTCCCGCATTTCCTGAAATACTACATAGATTCGAGCCGATTTTTTTATCCTCGACTGTGATCGGGTGCTTGCTGTCACCGGCAGCAGAGTATTGAAAAAAGCCGTTCTTGGCTATTGCAGCGCCGTTCTTCAGGCACTCCCTTGTAGAAGCGAAAAGGTCAAATTCATCACCGGCAGTCGCTGCTGCTTTGAAAGTTGCCTTATGGGCACCTTCACCCAGCGCCAGTGATATACTCCCGGCAGCCATTGTCTGAATCGGATAGACCTTGTAGTCAAGACCGGCAGCAGTGGAGCCGATATTGAAGATGACGCAGGTTGCAGCTGAGCGGACGATACCGTTATAAAATCTCTTGTCTGCTTTAGCGTCATCGCCATCATATTTTTCCAGAAGTGTTTCGGTATTGATGACAAAGCCTGTGACTTTATCACCTTCCTGCAGCATCAGGTCGGTAAACCAGACTGAACCGGTGCAATCTGTGATGGTGGGCTTCACCGTAATGTTTATGACGCGCTTATTCTGCTTTTTTGTAATTGTCTCTGTAAAGCGTGTAAACTCTGGCATTTATCCGTCCTCCGTCCATTGAATTTCTGATACATGGCCTACCCAGCCGGTTGCGATGGAGCCGCCTTGCAGGAGCCCAGCTTGTCAAGCCAAGTGCAACATATTTTTATATTTTTTGATAAACTCAATGTGAGAAAGGTAACCAAGGCATTTGCGAGGTCTGTTATTTATCAAGGAAACAACAGAATCCAGTTGTTCCTGTGGCAGTTTGCGGAAATCAGTTCCTCTGGGAAAGAAAAAGCGAATCAGACCATTTATATTTTCGTTGCTTCCTCTTTGCCAAGGAGAATGCGGATCAGCAAAATATACCTTTAAATGGTTCTCCCTTTCAATTTCTTTGAAGCCGTTAAACTCTGAGCCATTGTCCAAAGTCAAAGTAATCGGCTGTATCAATTCCGACACTTTTGAAAAAGCGGTCGAAAAAGCATTGTTGATAACAGATATAGTTTTATCTTCACACTTAGCCGCAACAAGCAAGCGTGAACATCTGTCAATCGCTGTTACTAAGTAGCCTTTTCCGACAGAGCCGTAAATCGTATCGCCTTCAAAATCACCTAATCGAGTACGGTTATTTATATCTATCGGTCTGTCGTGAATCGAGTTTTCAAGAAATCGTGTGTAAGATTTCTTTTCGCTGTTGTAAGGCTTTGCCTTTCTTCTGAAATGCGTATTCGGCTTGATTCCCGGAAATTGTCCGGTTCTTACAGCTCGGTAAATTGACGAAAACGATAGTCTTGTTGAATGTTCAACATTCCATCTGCCTGCAATAATCTCAGGTGACCAATACTTTAATAACGCTTCATGAGTAAATCTGTACATTTCGCTGTCTGTCAGCAAACGATTCTTTCTGTGACTGTTTTTTCTTCGGCAGATGTACTTGACGTTTGCTCCCCAGGCATGATAATGCTTTTTCTTTTTGCTCCAGTTGCGTTTAATTTCTCGGCTTATTGTCGACGGGCTTCTTCCGAGTATTGATGCGATTTTTCGCATACTTAATCCCTCTGAAAAAAGTTTTTGTAGACAAATTCGTTCATCTAGTGTAAAATGTGTGTAGGACTTCATATTGACCTCCGTGTTTTTGTATTTGTGGTTATTTACATTTTACACTAAAGTTGATATGAAGTCTATCTTTTTTCTGTTGCACTTGTTATTATAATCTGCCTACCGTTGCCGTCCGGGAGAGGCTGATCCAGAGAAGTAATGTCACCTCCTGCATGGTATTCGCAGCCGATGCAGTCGCCGTCACATTTCCAGATGAAGCGGTAAGGACACATGCACCTGCCGTGATCCTGCTCTTTGTGGCGAATACGGTCGGCTTCCTTATAGAAAGAGTCGTGCTGAGCTTTGGTGACCGGCACTTTCTCGCCGGTGCTTCGAACGTAGATAAAATAGGTCTTCTGATTGTCATTGTTTTGCATAATGAAAGCCCTCCTTCGGCTTTTGCCGAAATGGAGAGCTCCAGACATGCAAAACCATACCACAGGTGTGAGGGCATACCGAAGGATTACTCCATTTCGGCTGCACCTCACTTCCGGTGATCGGTACAGTATTTGATTGTCATCGGTAGTCACGTGGAACCGGAAACACCCTGCACAGATGGCTCCCATGTGCTAATTACATTTTAGTTAGGAGAGAGAAAAATCAGAAAACTCGACGAGTCGCAGAAACACCTTAAAACAGGCGGTTTTACGAGCCTTAAATAGGGTGCAGATTTTTTGAAAAGACGGCGATGGTAAGGAATATGGGCATAAAAAAATCCGACTCGGCGAGTCGGAAAAATTAAAAAAACCGCACATCCATGACGGAAGTGCGGTAAATTAAGTCTGCTTACAGGCGTTGTTTGGAGCCGAGCGGCTCATAATTATATGATTCAAGAAACTCGTTTGCATCATCAATGGTCATCCCAGAGAAACCGGTGATGCAGTATTTTAATGCTTGGTGCTCGTCAGATTCATCAAATGCATGTCCAGCAAGTTGCAACAGCTTTTCTGTCGTTCCGATATCAAGGTCAAGTCCTCTGCCTATAGCGACAATCGTTCTCAGACTTGGCTTTGTGCCGATGTTCTTCTCGGCCTTTCGGTACACCTCTTCGCCAAGACCGGTCAAAGAACAGAAATGCGATTTGCTAAGTCCGCGAGATTGCACAATCTCAAAAATGACCTCCCAGCAGGTTTTATTCACACCTGTTATCTTTCTGGCGGCGCTCTGGCGCTCGAATTCTTCGCGCTTCTTTTGCAGCGCTTCGGACATCTGAACAGCGGAGGCGCTTTGCTTGGAATCATATTTTGATGCTTTGCGCTCTCCAGTTTCACGGTGAAACAGCTCGAATGGGAAGTGTTTTTTTGCTTCATCTGCTCGCAGGGGCTGCCATGTAAATTGCAGGGTGCATTCATTCAGATTTGCCCATGCATAATCAGTAAGGGTCGGCTTGCCTTCATTGTTACGCTCGATGTATTGCCCGTCATTGATAACAAAGTATCCGTCTACATACCGGAAAAGACCAGAATCAACAAGGTTGCGGAATTCACTGCTGGTGCGATAGGCGTAGAACGCATCACGCTGGTCTAAGTATCCGTGGTATGGAGATCCTTCGTCATACTGGTAAATGATAGCAGCGTCTTTGTAGCCGGTTTCCATCATACGGATCAATACTGATTGACGGGACACACCATAAAATTCGCGTAGCTCCTCGGCAACGGAGGTGAGAATAGCTGGTTTTATAGGACTATTTTCATAATCGTATGTCTGTAGAAGTTCATCTACTTTCATTCGAAAAGTACGATATGGCATGAGAATACGAGGAGCCATATTGTTTGCCTGCCACTCCATACGTTGGATATCAGACCACTCATCATCTTTTTGAGGGTATGCCATATTAGAAGGACAGCGGCATGCAACGAAGTCCTGACCATAGAGAACGTGTTTTATCGCTGCATACAATCGGTGCTTATACCAGTGATAGACTTCATGGGCGATTGTGTTTTTGACGCACCCAAGATTCCGCTCCCAGAAGGTGTAGGCATCTACCAAAATGGTACCGCGCTTTACATCGATTGTTGTTTCTGAAACCTTAAAAAGATCATAGATGGTTGCCTTCCCAGCATTGAAGTATATTTCTCCAAAAACACTGAAATCATCCGTGATACGATTGCCTTGGATAATTTCAAGTCCCATACCTTTTGCAATATCAGCAATAGGGACGGCCATTGGCTTTTCCAGTGCTTCTGGGAAATAATGCTGGAGAAAAGTTGTGGCTTCATCATCCAAATCCTTTTTGTATAAGATCGGAACTATGTTCTTCGAGACGGCATGACCATCCGTTTTGCGAGGTTGGCCAGAGGTGTGCCCGGAGATGTTCATAACAGTAACAGATTCGAGTTTATCGGTTACGACCGCCACACAGGAAAGGACAAGCCATTGACTTGTTTCGTGCGATGCTGTGCCTTTGTAAGTATCTTCGGTCAGATTTATTGTGCAGCTTACGACTGCGTCAAACAGAAGGCTGTCTTCATCTATTCGGATATTCTTTGTATATTCGAGGATCATGTCCTCAAGCATGGCAGAATCCGGATTCTGAATTCTGGAGTAAGATAAATTCAGGGCATAAGGATGCTCTGCAATGTATGTATAAGCTGCCTCCCACATGGGGCGGTAGCACACAGTATATATAAACTGCTCGATCTCGTTGTTATACGTTCCCACGGCCAGCAGACTCCCTTTCTTGGACACAAAATTTGAGGATACAAGCACAGTATAACACAAATTCGCTGATTTTTCAATAGTAATGAAAGAAAATTCTTGCGAACGTGAAGAATTACTCTTGATTTTTTAAGGGATCTGTGCTATACTGTGGAAGTACAGTGGCAAAAATCACGTTTTTGAAAATCGAGAGGTGACTACCGTGGAAGTTAGTTATAAAAAATTGTGGGAAATATTGATTGACAAAGACATGAAGAAGAAAGACTTACAGGCAGCTGCCGGGATAAGCTGGGCTTCGGTAACCAAGCTCTCGAAGGGAGAGACAGTAAGCATGGAAGTTCTAATGAAAGTGTGTAAAACGCTGAATTGTGATATTGGGGACATCATGGAGCTAATCCCTACAGAAGATAATGAAACTACTTGAGGAGTGATATGATGTCCGGCAGGAAAAAGAGCGTAATCAGTAAAGCAAGTCCTCATACGATCAAGAAATTTGAGTTGATTGAGGAATATATAAAATCGTGGGCGCAGAAGTTGCTGCTGACTGAGTCTTGCAATGGGCTGATCTTTATAGACTGCATGTGCAACAGTGGTGTATATACCGATGATGCCGGGCAATTGGTGAAGGGTACAGCAGTACGCGTCTCAGAAGCACTAAGGGAAGCATCAAGAACCTACACGGAGAAAAATATACACATTTACTTAAATGACAAGGATAAAGCGCGCGTAGATGAGTTGAAAAAGCATCTTCCACAGGATGAGCGCAATTTTAAGATTGTAACGTCCTACAGTGATGCGCACGAGCTACTTCGAACTATCGGGCCACAGTTATATGGAACCGGGCATCTGCATTATTTCCTGCTCTACGATCCGTATGATGCGACCATCGACTGGGAAGCACTTCTGCCGTTTTTTCAAAACTGGGGTGAAGTTATGATTAATCACATGGTTTCAGATCCAGTGCGGGCGATCACAAGCGCCAAGAAGAAAACGACCAAGGCAAAGTATGAGAACACTTATCTGGAAGACTTTGAGAAGCTGGTGCCTTACGGAAGCGACAAGAAGGCCTATGAGGCCAGAGTGGAGGAAATCATAAATTCACTAAAAGGAGCCCGCAGATACTATGTATCGGCATTTCCGTTCTATAACACGCAGAATTCGCTCGTCTACAATCTGATTCACTGCACGAGCAACAAAGAGGGCTTTAAGCTCTACAAGATGAGTGCTTGGAAAGTTTTCGGAGCTCAGTCCTCGACAAAACATTCGGTTGAGAACAGGCAGTTGTCATTCAACCTTTTCGGAGAGATTACAGAAGAGGAAGATGAAAGCTGTTTGCATGTTATCGACATCGCGAAATATCTACAGCGCTGCCTGAAAGGCCGTAAGCAAGTGCCTCTTGATGAGATGTGGGAACTTTTGGATAACCATCCGATTTTTCCTTCAGAGGGATTTCGTAATGAGATAAAGAGTGATCTCACGGGTTTCTTTGACGCGAAGATCGAACAGATTGTGAATCCTGATACAGGAAAGAAGGAAACGGTGATCTCTTTTTCTTCATGAGACAGAGTTTCATATAGATGAGGTGATTGGAATTTATGGCAACGTCGCAGAAATTTGGTGGCAATTGGACTGAGGAGAAGCTGAATATCTTCACCAGCTATCTGGACGCATACCTGATTGCACTACAAAACCAGAAGTTTAAGAAGATTTATATAGACGCCTTTGCTGGAACCGGCGAGATTGAAACCAGCGACGGCGGGCAGTATCTCGTGGGCTCCGCTAAGCGTGCACTGGCGTCTGAAAAGAAGTTTGATCACTACTATTTTATAGAAGCGGACTCTCAGAAGGCGGGAGAACTTCAAGATATGATAAACTCCGAGTTCCCGCAGATGAGGCGAATTGTGACAATTTTTTGCGGCGATGCGAACGATAAGCTTGCGGAGATTATTAGCAATGTAGATTGGAGATTTAACAGAGGATTGCTGTTTTTAGATCCGTATGCGACGCAGGTAAATTGGACTACGCTTGAAAATGTAGCGCAGACGAAATCAATAGATGTATGGTACCTGTTTCCGTTCTCGGCACTTGAACGGATGCTGCCGAAAAACGGGAAGTACGATAAATGGGAGGATTGCGTAGATCGATTGCTTGGAGATTCCGGATGGCGCGAGGAATTCTATAAGAAAGATCCCCAGATAACGCTGTTTGATCTATTTCCGGAGCCCGGACAGAGCGATGGCAAACGGATGGTTAAAGACGCAAATCCAGATCACATAAAGGAGTATATCCTCTCTCGGCTTGGGACAATCTTTCCATGCGTGTCAAAGCATGCACGGATTTTCAGAAACAGCAGGAACTCGCCGATGTTCCTATTCTGTTTTGCCATTGCGAGTGAAAGCCCGAAAGCGCAGGGACTTGCACTGCGGATGGCAGACTACATATTGAAGAACAAGTAGGCGGAGGATGAAAACAACTTGAAGACGATAGAACGAAAATCCATGCTTTATCAAACAGGGGTAGAGTATGGTGACTACACAATGAATCACGTGCAGGGCTGCGCTCATGGGTGCAAATATCCATGTTATGCATTCCTGATGAAGAAGCGATTCGGGCAAATAAAGGATTATGAGAGCTGGCTTGAGCCAGTGCTTGTATCAAACACGCTTGAATTGCTGGATAAAGAGATACCGAGGCTCAGAGATAAGATTCAGTCTGTGCAGCTTTGCTTTACCACAGATCCGTTCATGGAAGGATATCCAGAGGTGTCCCAGATGAGCATTGCGGCTATCCGAAAGCTGAACGAGGCCAGAATCAAATGCACTACGCTGACGAAGGGTCTGCTACCTATAGAATTGGCAGAGCTTTCTCCGGAAAACGAATACGGGATTACATTGATCACTTTGGATGAAGCCTATCGGGAACAGATGGAACCGGGCGCTGCTTCCTGCGCAGATCGACTGGCAGCATTGAGAGCACTCCATGATGCCGGTTGTAAGACATGGGTAAGTATGGAACCGTATCCAACACCGAACATGGTTGAGCAGGATCTGCACGCACTGCTTGAGGCGGTATCTTTTACAGATCGGATCATTTTCGGGAGAACGAACTATAGTAAGGTAGCAAACGCCTACGAAGGGCATAGGCATTTTTACAATGAGTGCGCAACAGAAGTGATTTCCTTCTGTCAGGAGCACAGTATTGATTATCATATTAAGGAAAAAACGATAACGGAAGAATGAGGTGGCATTATGGCGCTATTACAAGACCTGATCCAGCAGATTGATGATCCGGCGCTTCGGGAACGAATCCTGCAGGAGACGAATAAATTACTCAAAAAGAAAAAGTTTGGATTGGTATTTGAAGAGCATCTGCCGGAGTGCACGCCTCTGTATGATGTGCCGATTCGTGTCGGTTCAAAAGTTGCGCTGAAGACCGGCTACGTCAGCGATATTTATACCGTTGTGAAGATAGACGGCGATGATGTGCTCTGTGACCGCAGAGAGACGCACGAGCAAATAACATTCAAGCTGGATGAGATCGTTGCAGTAGCAGAATTTGGTGAGCCGATTTATCCGACACTGAGACCGATTGACACTGTGGAGAACGCTCCGGACAGTGGCCTTTGGCATACACTGATTGAGGCGGACAATTACCATGCGCTGCAACTTCTGGAATATCTCTATGCAGAAAAGGTGGACTGTATCTATATCGATCCGCCATACAATACCGGTGCCAAAGACTGGAAATACAACAATGACTATGTAGATGATAAGGATGCATATCGTCATAGCAAGTGGCTTTCCATGATGGAGAAGCGACTGAAAATTGCAAAAAAACTATTAAAGCCTGAGACCGGAGTTCTGATTGTTACCATTGATGAGCATGAGGTTCATCATTTGAGAACGCTTTTAGATCAGGTGTTGCCGGAAGCTTACATTCAAATGGTGACAATAGTAAATAATCCAAAGGGTTCAACCAGAGGATTTTTTTCAAGGGTTGAAGAATATGCAATTTATTGTTTTATGCCCAAAGCTGCCATCTGTTTTGGAAATGATCCCATGTTAGGAGAAACAACTTCAAGCAAAAAGCCAAGATGGAAAGGACTTTTGCGCTCTGGAGAGGGCGCAAGGAGAGAGGACAGTAAGAACCTGTTTTACCCAGTGCTGATAGACCCAATAAATAAGAAAATAGTAAAAGCTGGAGCTGTTGTGCCATTTCCGGAAGAACCTCCATATGGCGAAAAAATTGAAAGCTATGAAGCTGCTTGGCCTATTCGGGATGATCTGTCAGAAGGTAGATGGATGCTCAGCGTGGAAACTTTTAACGATATGCTCGCCAAAGGATATATATCGCTGGGGAGATATGATCCCAAGAGAAAAACATGGGGAATTTCGTATCTGAGTAAAAAACCTCAGCGCCAAATTGAGAACGGAGAAATAATCATCACTTCAAGAGATGCCGTCACAGGAACGGTAACAGTCGAATATGCGGATGAGCAGGAGAAGCAGGTAAAGACGGTTTGGCATAGAACTTTGCATGATGCAGGTGCTTATGGTTCCGATTTAGTATCTGATATTGTTGGTCAATCCAGAGCATTTACATTTCCTAAATCTTTATATGCTGAAAGAGACTCTATAAAAATGGTTGTAGGGAACAATCCAGATGCATTAATTGTTGATTTTTTTGCTGGAAGCGGAACTACGCTTCATGCAGTCAACTTATTAAATGCTGAGGATAACGGTAACAGGAGGTGCGTTCTTGTTACAAATAATGAAGTTGCAAATGAGGACGCTGAAATACTGAGAACGAAGGGCTTTAAACCGGGAGATCAAGAATGGGAAAGTCATGGAATTTGTAAATCAGTGACATGGCCAAGGACAACGCACTCAATTTTAGGTCGTCTTGATGATGGTACGAGTTTGAATGGTGAGTACTTTGCATCTACGAATGTAGAAAAATCGTACCCAAGGACATTTAGAAAGCTGGATTTTACCACTAAAGAGATGGTCGAAAACGCGGCTAAGAAAAAGCAACTACTTTCTTTGTTTGGGAAAGGACGCATTTCACAGTCCTTAGCCAAAGCTGATACGAAATATATTGTTTCTGAGAAATATGATATATCAATACTCTTTGATGACAGTGCTGCAGATGAGTGGGTTGAGGCTCTTGACGGACAGGATCATATTCGTGAGTTTTATGTAGTAACCCCAAATAATCGCTTGTTTAATTCATTGAAAGACAAAATTCAGAGCTTGCTTGGAGATTACAATGAGCAGGAACCCAAAAAGATACCAATGAGTGAAGGCTTTCTTGCAAATGCAGCTTTTTTCAAGATTAGTTTTCTCGACAAGACATCCGTCGCACTTGGTAGACAATTCAGGGAACTGTTGCCGGTGCTCTGGATGAAGAGCGGAGCCATTGGTAAGTGCCCAGCTCTTGAAAATGATGATCTCCCGAACATGCTGATTTTGCCACAGAACAAGTTGGCAGTTTTGGTAGATGAAATATATTATTCCGAGTTTGATGCTGAGTTAAGTCAGCATCCAGAAATCCAGACAGTTTTCATTGTGACGGATTCAGAAACAGCATACCGGTCGATGATCCGTACTTACGATGGTAAAGACTGCTATCAGCTTTATAGAGACTATCTGGATAATTTCAGAATTAACACAGGGAGGTAAACATGAGAGTAGAATTATTCCCTTTTCAGAAGAGAGCTCTTGCTGATATCCGCATGAAGACTGCGGAGGCAATGGGCAGCTATCACAGAACACATGCACCGCAGGTGGTTTCTTTCACTGCGCCGACTGGCGCTGGAAAGACTATCATCATGTCTGCGCTGATTGAGGCTGTTCTTTTCGGCGACGAACAGTATATGGAACAGCCGGATGCAATCATAGTCTGGCTCTCAGATTCGCCTCAGCTGAACGAGCAGTCAAAGCAAAAGATTGACTCCAAGGCAGATAAGATCAAGCTGTCGCAGTGTGTTACGGTTTCCGAGGAATCCTTTGATAAAGAGGTGTTTGAGGATGGTCATGTTTATTTCTTAAATACGCAGAAGCTGTCGGTTACCTCCAAGCTCACGAAAAACGGTGATGGCAGAACTTATACGATCTGGCAGACACTTGCAAATACTGTCCGGGAAAAGAGCGACCGGTTGTACTTTATCATCGATGAAGCGCACCGTGGCATGCAGGGACGTGAGGCAAGCAAAGCCACTACGATCATGCAGAAGTTCATCAAGGGCAGTGATTCGGATAGCATTCCGCCCATGCCGGTTGTCATCGGTATGTCCGCTACCACGCAGAGATTTAATGCGCTGGTCGAAGGTACATCCTCTACAATTCACAAGTCAATCGTGACGACGGATGAGGTGCGAGCTTCTGGCCTTTTAAAAGATAGGATTGTTATTACCTATCCGGAAGAAGGCACGGTCAATAATGATATGGCCATTTTGCAGGCTGCTGCGGATGATTGGAAAGAAAAGTGGGAGCATTGGACGCAGTATTGCTTCGAACAGCACTACGCCTATGTAAACCCGATCCTGATCATTCAGGTTTTGAATGGAACCGGTGATGCCCTGACGGATACAAATCTGGACGACTGCATTGCAAAGATTGAGGAACGAACCGGATTCAAGATGGAAAGCGGACAAGTGGTTCATACCTTCGGCAGTACGACAGCAACACTGACTGTCAATGGGCTCGATGTGCGCTACGAGGAGCCATCCAATATTGCTGAGGATAGAAATATCCGCGTGGTATTCTTCAAAGAGAATCTTTCTACTGGCTGGGATTGCCCACGAGCAGAGACCATGATGTCCTTTAAGCACGCTAACGACGCCACATATATTGCGCAGCTTCTCGGTCGAATGGTAAGAACGCCGATGCAGATGCATATTCAGGTGGACGACGTTTTGAACGACGTGCATCTCTATTTGCCGTACTTCAATGAGGATACCGTCAAGGACGTTGTGGAAGCCTTGCAGAGCACAGAAGGCGGAGATATCCCGACCGATATTTATGGCGAGTCCTTGTCCGGAAAGAAATTTGAAACGCTGACTGTCAGACCGAAGAAGAAAAAGAAAGAGCAGCAGACGCCGGGACAGATGACTCTATTCGATGTGTTCTCTGGGCAGAACGCAGGCGAACAGCAGTCTGCCGGAGTAACAGAGCCAGCTGTCGACTCTACTCCGACAGCACAGCCTCAAGTCACTGGCGAAGAAGCAAAACAGGCTGAAACGACAGAGCAAATCCAAACACAGTCGAGCACAGATACAACGACTCCCGCTCAGTCTGCACCGGTTACACCACAACCATCGGACACTGCTGCACAGTCCGATAATGATGCTGCGGGAAGTCAGCAGACGGCTCAAACGGAAACTCCTGAAGAGGAAGATCTGTTTGACCGTGAAGAGGTTATGAAATTTATAAATGATGCAGGTTTGCTTTCCTATAACGTTAGAGCGCTCAGGATCAATGACTACCTGAAATCTCTGTATAGGATGGCACATCTGCTTACGATGTCCAAATTACACCGTGAGACCATCCGGGAGGTTCAGGATGAGATTGTTGAGATGATTCACAGTTATGCGGAAGGTCTCAAGGCAGACGGGAAATATGACGATCTTATACAGCAGGTCAAGCAGTTCAAACTGGCAACTCAAATTTTTGATGCCTTTGGAGAAACCGTGGACAATTATTCGGTGCATGATATGTTCACGACGACGGATACTGATATCGAGCGGCAATTTCAGATTGCCGACGTAAAGCTCGGTCGAGAAGGCATCGGTATGGCCTATGGAAACAAGTATATGGATATGTCTGATCTGACGGCATTTAAAGTTGACGTTATTCTCTTTGTGGCAGATGAAGAGTGTATGAACCGGTTGCATTCCTATGCGGAGACCCGTTTTCACGGCCTGAATGACGATTATAGAAGATACATTGCCACCATAGAATCAGAGAAAATCCGCAAAGAATATGACAGTATTGTCTCTGATGGTGATTCTGTCAGCAAGCACAATTTCCGCTTGCCAGAAACTATACAGGTTCCTCATGAGGTTGGTGGTAAGGAATACAGAGATCATCTTTTTGTCAGTGAAGCGACTGGAACTGCAAAGCTGAAATTGAACGGATGGGAAGCCGAGCTCATCGAGACGGAGGAGAAGCGCCCGGACTTTGTATGCTGGATTCGTAATCCATCCAGAGGCTCATGGGCACTCTGCATTCCGTATGAAATCGATGGAGAAATCAAGCCGACTTATCCGGACTTCATTGTCGTAAGAAGAGATGAGCGTGTTGGGTATGTAATTGATATCCTTGAGCCTCACAGCCCAGATTTTAAAGATAACCTTGGCAAGGCTAAGGGCTTTGCTGAATACGCACGCCAGAATCCGGGAGTTGGAAGAATTCAGCTCATCCGCATGAGCAAGGATGCAATCGGAAAGAATCAGTTTAAGAGGCTGGATATGTCTAAAACAGCTATTCGTGATAAAGTCTCTCATGCAATAAATACAGACGAACTCGATCACATCTTTGATACGGATGGAGTTATCGAATAAGGAGGCATTCCATTATGGCAAATGAGCTGCAGCCATTGTCGCTGCTCTTTCAAAATAGATTATTCCTGATACCGGACTATCAGCGTGGCTATGCATGGTTGCAGCAACAGTTGGTGGATTTTTGGGATGACCTTGTAAATCTTCAGGCTGACCGCTATCACTATACAGGTCTCCTGTCCCTTAAGCCTCTAAAATGCAAGGAGACCGTCAGTTGGGGCGAGGACTTGTGGCTGGTCGAGAACGGATATAAGCCTTGCCATATAGTCGATGGTCAGCAGCGCATCACCACGTTTGTCATTCTCTTGAACGAGATTGTGGGATTCGTGCGCGGCTTGAATGAGAACAAGGGCAAGTCTGATAAGGAAATCACGCTGGGGTATGAAACAGTCGAAGAGATCGTTTCAAAATACATCTGCCGAAAAAGACCGCCGAATGGAGTAGTAACAACATACCTTTTTGGCTATGAGGTCGATAATCCCAGCGCGGAATACATGAAATATAAGGTGTTCGATGAGCCGTATTCCGGTGCAGTGAATGAGACTTACTATACAAAAAATCTGAAGTTTGCAAAGAACTTTTTTGCAGAGAACATCAGAAAGCTATATGAGGAGTCCGGAGAAGGCGGACTTGAGGCAGTAAATACTCTGTACAAGAAGCTCACCCAGCGCCTGATGTTTAATCTCCATGAAATCGACGATGATTACGATGTGTTTGTAGCTTTCGAGACCATGAACAATCGTGGTAAGAAGCTGACGAATCTTGAATTGTTGAAAAACAGACTAATCTATTTAACCACGCTTTATGATGATGAGGTGTTTGACGAGAAGGACAAGTCTGCCCTCCGTAAGAAGATAAATGACACTTGGAAGGAAGTCTACTATCAGCTTGGCAGGAACAAGAGTGTTCCTCTTTCCGATGATGACTTTTTGCGTGCCCATTGGATTATCTACTTCAGGTATTCCCGTAAACGTGGCGATGACTACATCAAATTCCTGCTAAGCAAGTTCTCTTCAAAGGGCATATTTGAAAAGGCACCTGTTCTGGTTGAGACAGAGGCCGAGTCGGTTATCAGCGATGATGTCACTGATGCAGACGACACGGAAGTTACTGAAACAGAAGAACAGGAAATCATAGAGGTATCCAAACTCCAGCCAAAAGAAATCGAGGACTATGTCAATAGCCTCAAAGATATGGCGAAGTACTGGTATGGCACCTATTTCCCATTTGAAAGTGCTAATCTTACTCCTGAAGAGCAAAAACGAGTCGATAGGCTTAACCGTATCGGCATCGGACATTTCAGGCCGCTAGTTACTGCGGTCATCAGTCGGCGGGATATTTCTGCAAACAGCAGAGTTAAAATCTTTGAAGCAGTTGAGCGCTTTATCTTTGTTGCATTTCGCTTGGGTAATTTTAATGCATCCTATGGCAGCAGTGATTATTATAGAGCTGCACGTCAGGTGTATGTGAAAGAAACGGATGTTGATGAGCTCTGCAAAGAAATATATGACAGGACAACGAACGATATCGATTTTGCCACGCAGAACTTTGTCACCAGAATTGAGAAATATTTTTCTACAGGGAATGGCTATTACGACTGGAACAGTCTACGATACTTCTTTTATGAATATGAGGCTAAGCTGGCAGAGAAAAATAATATAGATCGTTTCTGCACGTGGTCAATGTTTACAAAGTCCGAGAAGGATAAAGTGTCTATCGAGCATATTCTCCCTCAGACACCGACGAAGTATTACTGGCGTAATATGTACCGGCAGTTTAAGGATTCAGAAATCAAGATGCTTTCCGGAGCACTTGGGAACCTTCTGCCGTTGTCTCAGAGCGTAAACTCGGCTTTGCAGAATGATAGTTTTGAGGATAAGAAGCATTCCAAAACCACAGGACGTCGCGGGTACGAGAATGGATCTCACTCAGAGATAGAGGTATCCAAACTGCAGGATTGGACTGCATTTGAGATATACAGCAGAACTGAAAAGCTCCTCGTTTTCATGCAGGAACGCTGGAACCTGCAATTCGACGAAGAACAGTTGGAAAAGCTGATTGGCATTTCGTTCGTCAAAGATGGACGAGAAATCCCGGAGGAGTTGGAGGAAGTATCGGCAAACGTACCGAAATCCGAGAAAAGTGCAGAAGGCTCCGGAGATGATCAAAAACTGCAATTCTGGACAGCATTCGTAAACTATGCTTATGAGCACGGCAGATCAAGTGATATAGCAAAACAGAAAGCTGCTGGTCGTACATATTACGATGTGCACATAGGCGCGAACGGATATCACTTATTCTTTTCTATTCCCTATGGTAAACGAATCAAGATGGGCATCTACACCTATAATGTGGATACCTATAACCGTCTGAAGGAATTAAAAGACCAGATTGAGGCCGAATTTGATGAGAACCTAAATTGGGAATGCTCAAAATCGACAGGTACAACACGTTCCATCGTTATTGAGGAGAAGGCTGATGTATTCAATCCAGCAGAGCAGCCGAAAATATTTGATTGGATCATCGACCATTTTGACCGGATCACGACAGCATTATCTAATGCCGGAGAGCATCTCAGTATAAGCGGTGATTCCTCTGAAACGAGGTTTGAGATCAGAAAACGTTACTGGACGTATGCCCTAACACAAATCCATGAGGCTCATGGTAATCCCGGCTCTTTCAGCAATGTAAATCCGAGTACGGACAATTGGATAAACGGCTTCTTTGGCATTGGAGGTTTCTACCTCTGCTGTGTTGCGAATTTTGACTCTGCACGTTCAGAGGTCGTATTTGCCAGAGCGGAGAGATCAGAGAATAAAGCAGCGTTTGATGCTCTTTACCAGCATAAGAGCGAGATTGAATCGAAGCTGGGAACGGAGCTTCAGTGGAACCGTGGAGATGATATCAAATCCTCGAAGGTATTTATTCAGCTTGATAATGTGAGCATTGAAAACGAGGATGACTGGCCGCAGATGGCAAAGTTCCATGCAGAATGGTCAAAGAAGTTCTACGATTTGATTGTGCCGTATATAACGGTAGATTGGCAATAGTCCACTCAGGACGAGGAGCACTGATGGCAAATTTAAATTCTGAGAATCCGCACGTTGGACGCAAGTTCCAAGAATTTGTTCAAACGATTCTCAAAGAAAAATATAATACATATTTTGAGCAAGAAGCAGCAATCCCCATCGGCAGACCGCCAAAGGAGCACAAGTTTGATCTTGCCAATGCAGACAGGTCTATCGTGGCTGAATGCAAATGTTATACGTGGACTGATTCCGGGAATGTTCCGAGCGCAAAGTTGATGGGCTTGGACGAGGCTGTATTTTACTTTGGCTTTCTGCCTTCTGGGACAAAGAAGCTGCTTTGTATGAAAAAAGCAGTGTTTCGTGGCAAGCAGGAAACACTGGCTGAGTATTATGTTCGGGCACATGGGCATTTGCTTGAAGATGTCTCTGTAATAGAAATTTCTGATGATGGAACAATCAAGATTGTCAGAGATGGATCATCGATCCCAGCAGAGGCATATTAGGGCTACGACAATGAAATCCCATGCACTTGCGGAGCCGTCAAAGGTTGAGGCGATTTAATGCTTGATAATATGAATGGAGAAAATGCATGGTTTTTAATACATTTATAAAATGTCAGGTTTGCGGAAGTATTACCAGAGTCCGATTACAGGTTGGATGGCAAGAAGAACATCCTATTGTTGTGGCTTGCGGTAAATGTGGTACTTCCTTATCTGGCAGCGTTAAGATAGGACAAGACCGACCGGGGCTAAAGTTTTCTTTTGACAATGCGGATGAAATCCCGGATGCTGAAGCTGATTACATGGTTGAATGCTCTGGTGAATTTCCGACCGTGAAACAAGGCAAAGCAGCGGAGTTGGAAGAAGTCGTCATTACTCCGTTTATCCGCTATATGAATCGTATGAAGACGGATGATTCATATGAGCAGTTCGGAAAAGCGGTATCACAGCTTAAAGCAACAGAAAAGAAATGGAAGAGCTATAAAAGAATCATTGACCTCTTCAGAAGTAATAGTGAATACCTTGTTCAGGAGATACAAAAGGAATTCTCCAGACAATACTTTCAGTGCAGAGATGAGTCTGAGGTATTGAGAGCTGTTCATATGATTGAGGTTCATGGGTTTTATTCTGCACTCAAAAAAGATATCTTGGATAATCTCTCTTTTAGTGCAGGAATTATGAAACTGGACTCTGTTCAGCTGAAGAGCTTAGTAGACTTCTTAAATTCACATGATGGTTATCATTTTGAGGAGCTACAGGATTTGATATATAAGGTCTATGATGATTTTATAAAAATATACCAGCGCCTCATTCCTGCTCTCGCTTTACAGTATTGCAAAGATGATTCTTTTGATTTTGAAGTTGAAGGCTCGACAACAAGTAGCTTTGATAATGTAAAACAGTTCTATTTGGATGTTTATGAAGCCCTTGGTAATTTGCTTGTTATCCCGGTCGCTCTTAATAACATAAAATACAGGGCTGACGCGAATTCGATGAATCCTTTGGAAAAGAATGTATCTTCTTTAGAGGATTATATAAAGCTCACAAAGGCATCAAGGTATCATTTTTGCTTGAACACAGAAGTCTACACCGATTTCTTGGATGTTGTAGTAAATGCAAAACTGAGAAATGCGATTGGACACAATGATGTTGAATATGACGCGGTGAGTCAGGTTATTACTTACATTCCAAATCCAAAAGACAGAACCATAAAGAAAACGGAATACCTTCTCGAATTTGAAAATGAAGCAATGCACATGTTTCAGGCCTTATTGGGTGTTTCAGAATACCTGTATCGACTAAGAGAACTTTCTCTTATGTATGATGACAAAATACCACTTATGGTTCAGGAAAGAGCAAACTGGCCAAAGAAGATAGGACGTAATGATCCATGTCCATGCGGAAGCGGAAAAAAGTACAAATTCTGTCACGGGAAGAATTAAGGTTGAGACGATGGGATTTCATACTTGTTCCGTCAGAGCGAGGTCTTGAAGCGGTCAGCAAAACTGTGTGTTTGCATATTATAGGTAGGAGCAAGTGCATTGACCTGTTTCCGAGAACGCACAAGAGTAAAAATGGGTGTATTTTATGAAAAAAACACGCTTTGATAAATTCCCGCGAACGAACGCGAATTTGGCTACACACTCGACATCAATCTGGAGCAATCGTGCCACGTGGAGTGCGTGGTGGTGATGTCAAGGAAAGATAAATAAAGGTTGAAAGTGGCGTATTTCTTTGCTTCTGACCTGTTCGTCACCCTCCTCGTTTTAGTATATTCTTTTGAGCGTGGGTGTCAAGTTTTATTATACAACAAAAACTCGTTTGGTTTAGCTTTAACCAAACGAGTTTTGTTTTTTACTCCCTGAGATTTTCTTTGAGTTTTACTTTTCGATATTCTTTTGGTGACATACCAATGTATTTATGAAACAGTCTGCTGAAATAAAGCGAATTGGTGTATCCAACCATATTTGCAATTTCAGTAATGGTGTAGTACGTATTTTCTAACAAACTTTGTGCGTTGGAGATTCGCAGCTTTAAGATATATTGCAGCGGACTGGAACCTGTGATTTCTTTAAAGCACTGAATAAACCAACAGTTGCTAAGCCCTCTGGATTCGGAGTACTCCTCAATGCTGATTTCTGTGTTGTAATTCTTACGAAAATAGTGCATCGCAAAAGCAACTTCTTTTTCACTTGTGCTGCTGAATTTCTTTGCACTCATGATTGCACGGCTTATCAAAACAAAAATATTTCGCAGCTGCAAAGAAATCAATTCATCATACCGTGGTCTGCAAAGCTGCAATTCCTAAATCATCTGACCAAATAACCACTGATAATCGGGAGATGTTCCGATATAGAGAATATTATTTTGCAGGTTGATATTGTAATACTTTAAAATTTCTTCTACTTCATTTCCGGTAAAATGCACCCAATAAACATCGGTTTGATCTTCACGATAATAAACATATTCCTGTGGTTGATCCGGCAAATATATAATAATATTTCCGGCTGAAACTGTTTTTTCTTCTCCGTGAATGAAAAAATGTCCTTTTCCGGAGGCAATATATAAAAGCTGATAATCTTTTCTTCCCTTCGGACGATGTGTTACTACTTCAGAACGATTTTTCACACGATAATTTCCACAGCTTGTTACAATCAAAGGTTTCGTATTATCCACTACAGTAGATGTAGAGTTGTTTAAATAGGCAACATTCATAAACATAAAAAGCACCTCCTTGCTTCTATAAATATAGTATATCACACCTGATCACTGGTCACAAGAAAAATCCTAAATTTTGTGCATATATTTTATAATATTGTGTATTTTTTAAGCCGTTTTGTGTGGTATAATAGAATTAAGAAATGAGAGGAAAGAATTAAAAAAAGACGTCTTTCATTGTAATTCCATGCTGAATTCAGTAAAAATTCTTTATGCTCAAAAAAATAATCATCTATTCTGACGATGGCATTATTTCGTTTTTGCAAGATGAAAAGCAGTTCGTATCATTCATCATGGGAAAATTCTGTCCATGTGGGCATACAAACAATGAAAGGAGCTCATTATGAGCAAAGAAAAAACATACTTAAAGTGGTATAACAAAGTCGGTTATGGTTCCGGCGATGTTGCAGGGAACATTGTCTATGCATTGCTGACATCATTCATAATGATCTATCTTACCGATACGATTGGATTAAACGCAGGTGTTATTGGCGTTCTCATTGCTGTATCGAAGATTTTTGATGGAATAACAGACATCATTTTTGGTACGTTGATTGATAAGACACATACGAAAATGGGCAAGGCAAAACCGTGGATGCTTTATGGTTTTATCGGCTGTGCAATTACCTTGATTGGTGTATTTGCAATCCCGATGAACATGGATAATTTTGCTCAGTACGCATGGTTCTTTATCTGCTACACACTTCTTAACAGTGTATTTTATACGGCAAACAACATCGCATATTCTGCTCTGACCGCTCTTGTTACAAAGAACAGCAAGGAAAGAGTTCAGATGGGTTCTTATCGCTTTATCTTCGCATTTGGAACAAGCCTCCTGATTCAGGCTGTTACATTCCAATTTGTTGAAGCAATGGGCGGCGGTGCAAATGGCTGGAGAACAGTCGCAATTATTTATGCGGTTATCGGTCTTATTGTAAATACAATTTCCGCTCTTTCTGTAAAGGAACTTTCTGATAAGGAACTTGCAGACAATGAAACAAAAACAGAAGAAACCAGATACAGTTTTGGAGAAGCATTCAAAATTCTCGTACACAACAAATATTATGTGATGATCACAGTAACCTACATTTTGCAGCAGTTCTATGGTGCGATGATCGGTGTTGGAACATACTATGCAAAATATGTTCTCGCAGATGAGAATATGTTCGGCACGTTTGCGTGGTTTATCAATATTCCTTTGATTATCGCCTTGATCTTCACTCCTACCATCGTACAAAAATGGAATGGTATGTATAAGCTGAACAAATACAGCTACATGGTAGCAACAGTTGGCAGACTTCTGGTAGCAGTTGCCGGATACATGGGAAACATTCCGCTGATGCTTGCATTTACAGCACTTGCAGCACTCGGTCAAGGTCCATGGCAAGGTGATATGAATGCAGTCATCGCATCATGCTCTGAATATAGCTGGCTTACCAAACACAAGCACGTTGATGGAATCATGTACTCCTGCACATCACTTGGTGTAAAAATTGGTGGTGGACTTGGAACGGCAATTGTCGGTCTTTTGCTCGACTTTAGCGGATTCAAGGGCACTTTGACAGTACAGCCTGATTCTGCTATCAATATGCTTCACATTATGTATCTGATCGTTCCGTTTGCACTGGATCTGATCATCACATTTATTCTTTCTAAGATGAATGTTGAAAAGGCAAATGCGGAAATCAAAGAAAAACTTGGAATATCCGAAAATGAAGTTGTGATGGAATCACAGAACTAAAATGGAGGGAACAATATGAAATATACACTCGACTGGCTGACCAATCCGGAAGTGTTTGCAGTCAACAGAATCGCAGCACATTCCGACCACAGAATCTATGCAAACCATTTTGAAGCCGATGCAGACAATTCCTCTCTGATTCAGAATCTGAACGGCACCTGGAAATTTGCGTGGGCAAAGAATCCGTCTGAATGGCAGCAAAAGTTCTATGAAGAAAGCAACAGCACTGACAATTTTGACAACATTCAGGTTCCGGGACACATGGAATTGCAGGGATACGGCAAACCGCAGTACGTCAATACCATTTATCCTTGGGAGGGACAGGAGCATCTCCGTCCGCCGTTTATCTCTGAAAAGGACAACCCTGTCGGCAGCTACGTCAGATATTTTGACTTGAACGATGCTCTGAAAAACAAGCGTGTATTCATTTCTTTTCAGGGTGTGGAAAATGCTGTGTATGTCTGGCTGAACGGCGAATTTATCGGCTACAGCGAGGATTCTTTTACACCGTCTGAATTTGAACTGACACCATATATCCGTGAAAAGAACAACAAACTTGCTGTTGCAGTGTTCAAAAGAAGTTCTGCAAGCTGGCTGGAAGATCAGGATTTCTGGAGATTCTCCGGCATTTTCCGTGACGTATTCCTTTATGCGGCACCGTATGCCCATGTTCGTGATATGAGAGTGATTGCAGATTATGACGGTACAAATGGTATCTTCTCTGCAACGCTGGATATTGCGGGCAAGTGTTCTGTGAAATCGATCTTGACAGATGAAAATGGAACGGTCATTGCAGAATCCAATGAAAAGGAATCTGTAAACTTGACAATTGAAAATAGCAAGCCTTGGAGTGCCGAAATACCGAATCTCTACACGTTTACAGTGATTCTGACAGACGAAAGCGGAAATGAAATCGAGGTCAGCAGAACCAAGGTTGGATTCCGCCGATTTGAACTGAAAAACGGAATCATGTGCCTGAATGGAAAACGTATTATTTTCAAAGGTATCAATCGACACGAATTTGATGCGAAAACAGGCAGAGCAATCACAAAGGAAGATATGCTGTTTGACATCCGGTTCATGAAGAAAAACAATATCAATGCAGTTCGTACCTGTCATTATCCGAACAATTCTCTTTGGTATCAGCTTTGCGATGCATACGGCATTTATCTGATTGATGAAACCAATCTGGAAACACACGGTACATGGCAGAAGCTTGGTGCAACAGATCCGTCTTGGAATGTGCCGGGTTCACTTCCGGAATGGAAAGAAGCTGTGCTGGACAGAGCAAAATCAATGTACGAACGGGACAAGAATCACGCAAGCGTTCTCATCTGGTCTTGCGGAAACGAATCCTACTGCGGAGAAGATATTGCTGCAATGTCGGAATATTTCAGAAGCGCAGACCCGACAAGACTGGTGCACTATGAGGGTGTTACAAGAGTTCCGGACAATCAGTATGATTTCATCACGGATATGGAAAGCCGTATGTACGCAAAACCGCAGGAAGTGGAAGAATACCTGAAACAGAACAGCGGCAGACCGTATATTAGTTGTGAGTATATGCACGCTATGGGCAATTCTCTTGGCGGTTTGAGCCTTTACACTGACCTTGAGGACAAATATGAGGCTTATCAGGGTGGTTTCATCTGGGACTACATCGATCAGGCAATCGAAACCCAAAATGACGACGGGAAAACAGTTCTGGCTTATGGCGGAGATTTTGAGGACAGACCAAGCGATTACGGATTCTGCACCAACGGTGTGATCTATGCTGACAGAACCTACTCTCCAAAGGTTCAGGAAATGAAGGCTCTTTACTCCAACATCAGAATGTCTATTCAAAACGGAATGCTTACCGTAGAAAATCGAAATCTCTTTGCAGATACAAACAACTTGTCCTTTGTTGTACGATTGGAAAAGAACGGCGTTGTTCTGAAATCCGATACATTTTCTCTGAATGTTCCTGCCGGAGAAAGCAAGACAAAGAAACTGACACTTCACAAAATAGACAGTGTAGGAGAATATGTTTATCATGTTTCCGCCGTTACCGCAGATCAGACACTATGGGCAGATGCAGGGCACGAAATTGCCTTTGCTCAGGAAGTGTTTGAAGTGAAAGATAATCAGATTCCGGAAACCACATTGCAAAAGCCAACGATTGTATACAGCGATGTTATCATTGGCGTTCACGGAGAAAACTTCTCCATGATGTTCGACAAAAAAGAGGGCGGCATCAGTTCTCTGAAATACAATGATTATGAATATATCACACGCACACCAAAGGTCAGCTTCTGGAGAGCGATGACAGACAATGACACCGGTGCTTCCGAGCCGTACAATCTTGCACAGTGGTATGTCGCAGGCAAATTTGCAAAGTATAAAACCGTTTCATGGCTGGAACAGGAAGATGCTCTGAAAATCACATTCACATATCAGGCTGCCTGCATTCCGACTTTTGAGTTTACTGTAACCTATACCGCACACTTTGACGGAAAGCTGGGCGTAAGTGTAAATTATGCAGGAGTAAGCGGTATGTCCGATATGCCGATTCTTGCATTGGACTTCAAGATGAAAAAACAGCTTTGCAATTTTCAGTATTACGGACTCGGCCCTGATGAAAATTACAGCGACCGATGCAAAGGAGCAAGACTGGGATTATGGAAATCTACGGCAAAAGAAAATCTCTCCGGCTATCTCAATCCGCAGGAATGCGGCAATCGTACCGGTGTAAGAACGCTCTCTGTCCATGATGATATGCAACATGGTCTGACGTTCCAAAAGGCATCTGCTCCGTTTGAAATGAACGTACTGCCATACAGTGCCTATGAACTCGAAAATGCAATGCATCCGGATGAACTTCCAAGTGTTCGCTACACATGGGTCAGAATCGCTGCAAAGCAAATGGGTGTCGGCGGCGATGATTCCTGGGGTGCACCGGTGCATGAGGAGTACAGAATCCATGCAGATCAGCCGATGAAATTGGAATTTGTAATTATGCCCTTAAGATCGTAAGAAGAAAGGGAAGCAATGAAAATACAGGATTTTCAAGACAATGTTACTTGTGGTGGATTTGATAATATCTTCGCAAATATTTATAAGCCACAGGATATAGAAAGTCAGGAATCACGATATATGAGTGCTGTGGAGAAATTCACAGCACTGTATCCGAATAGAAATGATATACACGTTTATTCTGCTCCGGGTAGAACAGAAATCGGCGGTAATCATACCGATCATCAACATGGCTGTGTCATTGCAGGAGCAGTTGACTTAGATGTTATCGGTGTTGTAGCATTTCATGATGAAAACATCATCAGAATTAAATCAGAGGGATACGATGAATTTGCAGTTTCACTGGACGATTTGGATGTTCATATCGGTGAAAAAGGTTCTTCTGAAATTGTCAGAGGGATTGCAGCTCGCTTTAAGGATTTAGGTGTAGAAATTTCCGGATTTGATATGTATACAACTTCAAATGTACTTGGTGGAAGCGGTATTTCTTCTTCTGCTGCATTTGAAACATTGATTGCAACGGCAATTGACAGCTATTACAATAACAATCAGATTGGTGCAGTAGAAATCGCAAAAATCGGACAATATGCAGAAAACTTTTATTTTGGCAAGAAAAGCGGATTGATGGATGCACGGCTTGCCGTCCGTGAGGAAAAGGAACGCTCTGCCATTGATAAGGTGAAAGCCGCCTACGGTGAGAAATACGATCCGATGATGATGCACGACAGCAAGCGTGACGTGGCAGATCTGCTCCACGAGGAAACGGAAGTACGATCCGTACGGGAATTTCTGCGGCATGAACAGCAACAGCAGGCGCAGCAGAAACAGAATAAGAAGAAAAGTAGAGACAGTTGGGAGCGCTAAAATTTCAACGGGAGTGCTTTTTAACCGATGCACTCCTTCTTTTTACGTTAATTCGTGAAAATGGTAGAAATTTTTACATTCTTGTGCTATAATTATTATGTATTTTTATATGTAAGGGCGTATTATGATGAGCGAGAATCTTTTGTCCGTATTCAAAAAAGAATTAGGATATGTTAATGACACGAATCAATATGTAGAACTATCAATTAGAATTACAGAAAAAGAGCATAGTTTGGATTTAAGGAACAATTTGCAAGGCTTAGCCCAAAGCGTAAATCTGAATGTGTCTACTCTTACAGAAGACTATATGTGTAGGATTAGCAAGAGTTATATTGTGAACATACATTCATGTCTTGAGAATTTTCTCAAATCATTTAAACATCTTCCCGGTTCTCCCACCAATATCACAGAAATTAAAAAAACGAGTGAAGACGATTGGTTGGAATGGACACTGAACATGGCCTTTTCAAGTATAGAAAACGATATTAAAAATGATATCGGTATTTGTGAATACTATCGTTTGGTTCGAAATTGCATAGTTCATAGTGGAGAATCCTCATCCACACTAAAAAGTAAACGAGCTTTAATAAAAACGACAGACAATCCGAGGTTGAACGCCCCCAATGGTTTGGATTCTCTCACATTTGATGACCAAGTTTTATTTTCAAGAGCAGCCTATAATGTTGCAAAGTACATTTTTAATAATAGTCAGTATGATGTAAACGCTATAATTGAAGCCAATAGAGAAATCTTGAATGATTTAATTATGCCTTTTCAAGAGCCGGGATCTCGCTCAAGAGCAACCAAGAAAGTAAAATATTTTATTGGTTTATCATATCCAGAATTGAAAGATGTGAATTGGGAGAGTGTTGTATCTACATTGCTCAATTGATTAGTAAAAATGGGGCATTCGCTTAACGGTAAAGCATCCCCCTTCATAAGCACATCTCGTGCTTTGAGGGGTGTTTATGAAGGGGAAGATCGAGGTTCGAATCCTCGGTGCCTCACCATTTTTGCGTGAGTTTTTCGGAAGGAGGATAATGAAATGCCGGATAACAATTTACATAGCATTAATAAACTGCAAGATGACATAAAAGCAGCAAAGTGGTTGTCTGTATTTTTGCCCAAGAAAAAACGTCAACAGATAAAGGAGTTAGAAACCTCTTTGGCTAATATGATTCATTTGATTGAATCTTTTAACAAATACTTTTCAGATGCAGGTTGGTGTGCATATGACTCTATGAATATGCCGCTTATGGAGAATGCAGTTAAAGCATATGAAGCGGGCGGGATTGATGCCGGTGAACAGGTACTAATTCAATACTATCAAACTGATGTAAAAGATATTATGCATTGGTTGAAAAATAAAGCCAAACCCTTTAGGGAACGATATGAATTAATTAAATGCGCATTTGACGATCATTTTGCTGAACGCTATCATACGAGTGTCCCTCTGTTTCTAATCATAATCGATGGTGCAGTTAATGATTACACTAAAAGCAAAGGTTTCTTTGCAGAAGGAACCGATGTTTCCGCATGGGATTGCTTGGTGGGCTGTGGCGATGGGCTAACAAAAATAAAAGACATATTTAAAAAGGGCAGAAACAAAACAAACCACGACGAAATTCGATTGCCGTATCGTAATGGCATTTTGCACGGTCGAGATCTAAATTATGCTAACAAGTATGTCTCTTGTAAATGTATATCGTTAATGTTTGCTTTAGCTGATTGGATGAATATGAAAGACAGCGAAAATACTCGAAAGCAAAAATTTGAAAAAGAGTGTAATCCGCCGCCTATTTCAGAATCATTGAAAAAGATAAAGCAAAATGCAATCGACAGGCAAGAAATACAGAAATGGGTCAAGCGAGATATTAAAATCGGAGAAACTATCTCCGCAACTCCAACAATCGAGGAATGCAAGGATTTCCCATATCTATTACCGCTAATTAGCGCATTTAATGCTTGGAGCACCCGTAATTATGGTTCATTATCTGTTTGGTTCAAAAATGTTTTCTCATATGAATCTTCTGACAAAAAACGAGCAGGAGAATGTAGAAAACTTTTTGATCACAAAAATCTGATTTCTTATGAATTGGAAGAAATAGAAGAACGTGCTCTTGCTCTAACTAAAATTGTTGTATTGGTGAAATGGAAAAGTAATGACATCGTTCATACTGAACACTTTGAATTTGGTTGCTCATATCAACAAGAAGACGGAAACGTGGGATATCCTTGGAAAAACAACGGAGCTTGGATTCTTATACCGTGGAAAATACAAGGATTGTATAAATGACTGGTTTGACTGTCAAAGAGGAAGAAGGAATATACAAGTATCGGTTGGATGGAGCGTCCTCTTATCTCCCGCCACTACTCTCTTTCCTTTATAAATTATAAAAATTTTCATAAAACTACCTATCCAAACTGATTTTGATGCACTATAAGGGTGTAATCATGATTGCGTCCCAAAAGAAAGGAGGAGAAAAACTTGGACGAGAACAAAATTATCCCGTACATCGAACCGATATTTCGTTTCTGTTATAAGCGTTTATCCAACCGCTACGATGCCGAGGATCTTGCGAGTGAGATCATTTGTCATATCCTTGAAGGAATGAACAAATATCAAATCGAATCGCTTGATGCATGGGTTTGGCGTATTGCTCATAACCGCTATGCCCGGTTTATTGACAATCGGAATAAAAATCAAATCGTATTGTCATGCGAAGATGAACTTTTTGACATTGCTGATTATTCCAATGTCGATGAGGACAACACACAGGAGCAATATGAAACGGTGTTTCGCTATTTGCACACGTTATCTTCCGAGTACAAAAATATTTTTGTGGACTACTATATTGGCAAATTGTCACTCAGAAGTCTTGCCGAAAAGTATTCTCTCCCCGAAACCACAATCAAATGGCGACTGAACGTAGGACGCCAAAAAATCAGAGATAGGATAGGAGAAGATAAAATGGATAAGGTCTATCAGAGAATTAATTGGAATACCGGAACTTGTAACGGTAATATGGATTCCGACGCATATCTTCATACACAGATTTCCCGTGCTATTTGCCTCGCAGCTTATGAAAAGCCTTTGACAGTAGAGGAGATCAGTATCAGTACGGGTATTCCTACAATGTATATAGAGGATGAACTCCCCCGCCTTGAATATGGGGATGCTATCTGTAAGGTGGGTAACAAATATGTAACCAATTTTATTATCTTTCGATTGAAAGACAGAAAGCAGACCGAAGACGTTTCAGCATTGGTAGTCAGTATGCTTGCGGACAAATTCGAAGTTATACTAAGAGACTGTCTCTTATACACATCTCCGAGCCCACGAGACTAAGGCGAATCTCGTA
>ENA-OZYK01000041-OZYK01000041.1-human-gut-metagenome-genome-assembly--contig:-NODE-41-length-60929-cov-10.281138_pt1 | contig 60929 bp, 46 predicted proteins | sample MGYA00243633_ERZ654123 | MGnify/ENA primary metagenome ERZ654123 (study PRJEB26926, sample SAMN06165067) | human gut metagenome | biome: ENVO:00009003; feature: ENVO:2100002; material: ENVO:00002003...
CGTGGGCTCGGAGATGTGTATAAGAGACAGATATATAAATGGAGAACTTGTAAATTTTATCCAGTGATTTTTTGAGATATGCAAAATAAAGCGGGTTATAGTCAATAAAAAATGTTTTATTGACTATAACCCGTTGATTTTAGACTGAATATTTTTTATCTGCTATTTAGTGATTTCTCCCGCAAGGTCAGAGTTCATCCGGTAGCGGATTTCGGCTTGATTGAGACCATGGCCAAGGAGGAACATAAGTTTGGTTACTGCACATTCGGGAGTACTGTCGTATCCGCTGATGACGCCTGCTTGCAGCAATTTCAGTCCGGTTTCGTAGCGTCCCATTTCGACTACGCCACGTTGGCATTGAGTGATGTTAACAATAATGATGCCACGTTCTGTGGCGTCCTTCAGTTGGCGGATGAACCATTCCTTCTGAGGAGCATTTCCAGAACCGAATGTTTTGAGTACAACCGCTTTCAGACCCGGGACATGGAGAACAGAATTGATGATGCTTTCCTGGATACCGGGAAAAAGAGTGAGCATAACCACATTGGTATCGAACAGGTAATGAGGCTTCATGGGACGCGTCGGATCAGGACGGCGGATGATATGTGCATCGTACTTGATGTGGATGCCTGCATGGGCCAGTGAAGGATAGTTGAATGAACGGAATGCGTTAAAGTTTTCGGCATTAATCTTTGTGGTGCGATTGCCGCGCATCAATTCATTCTCGAAAAATATACACACTTCGGGAACGATAGGAGCACCATCGGGATTTTTTGCAGCAGCTATCTCAATAGCGGTTATCAGATTTTCCTTTCCGTCTGTGCGCAAGGTACCGATAGGGAGCTGGGAGCCTGTGAGAATGACGGGTTTAGCCAGGTTCTCGAGCATGAAACTGAGGGCAGAGGCCGTATAAGACATGGTATCTGTTCCATGAAGGATGACAAAGCCGTCGAAGTAATCATAATTGTAGTTGATAATCTTTACGATTTTTGCCCAAAGCGAAGGCTCCATGTCCGAAGAATCAATGGGCGGATCGAACTGGTAGGAAGAGATGCGATAATTGAAACGTTTCAGTTCGGGAACATGTTTGAGAAGATGATCGAAGTTGAAATTTTCAAGCGCACCTGTCTCCGGGTTTTCTATCATACCGATGGTTCCGCCAGTATATATCAGTAACACAGATGGGTAGTCGATCTTCATAAACATAATCGGGTTTTGATTATTCTGAGTGCAAAGATAAGAAAAAAACAGTGATTAGCGGTAAGTGATTAGTGATAAGTACTATTTTGCCATTATTATGTCATTTACTTATCACTAATCACTCCTCCCTAATCACTTCTTCAGCCCTTCTTTCAACTGTGTGATCGCCTTTTCCGCATCTCCTTCAGCTTCATTCAGCAGGGTGACGAATCGGCTACCGATGATAGCACCGGAAGAGTTGGCACAAGCGGCGTCAAATGTCTGTTTGTTACTGATGCCGAAGCCAACCATGCGGGGATTGCGCAGGTGCATATCCTGTATCTTTTTGAAATAAGCTTGCTTCTGGCTATCGAAATCTTTTTGAGCACCGGTAGTAGCAGCGCTGGATACCATATAGATGAAGCCGTCGGTATGTTCGTCGATTTCGCGGACACGAGCCTCGCTGGTTTCGGGGGTGATGAGCATGATGACACGGATGTCGTAACGGTCGGCAATAGGTTTATACGTTTCTTCGTAATCTTTGAAAGGAAGATCGGGAATAATAACGCCGTCGATGCCACATTCTACGCATTTCTGACAGAAAGCCTCGAACCCGAATTTCATGATAGGGTTGAGATAGCCCATCAGAATGAGGGGGATACGGACATCGCTACGGATATCGCGGAGCTGTTCAAACAAAATACGCAGCGACATACCGTTGCGAAGAGCACGCGTGGCAGCTTCCTGGATAACGATGCCATCAGCCATCGGGTCACTGAAGGGAATACCGATTTCAATCGAATGGACCCCATTACGTTCGAGGGTACGGATGACGTCGGCAGTACCTTCCAGAGTTGGGCAACCGGCACAGAAGTAGATGGACAGCAAGTTTTTAGGGCTGTCCTGAAAAAGTTGATTTATACGATTCATGATGTTATTCTAAATTTAATTCGTTCTTAATTCTTTGAGAAAACGTTCTATTCGTTCCACATCCTTGATGCCCGGAGATGTCTCGAAGCGACTGTTGATATCGATACCGGCAAGGCGGGGATGGTGGAATTCTTTCAGAGCTTTGACACTGTAAGAATTGATGCCACCACTAAGCAGGAAAGGGGTACTGCCAGAGTAACGTTGCAGAATGCTCCAGTCGAACTGCTGTCCGGAACCACCATAGTGGACGGTACGTGTATCGAACAGATAGTAGTCGCAGAAACCTTCATAATCAGATACGGCAAGAAGATCCTTGGGCAAGGCGATGGAAAACGCTTTGATGATCCGGATACCCTGTGAATGAAGGGTGCGGCAATATTCGGGTGATTCGTCACCGTGCAGCTGGACGTAGTTCAGGCCGAAACGGTCGACATACATAAGGATGTTTTCTTTGGTTTCGTTGACAAAAACACCGACACGTTTGGCAAGCGTAGGCAGGTACCTGGGTATCTGGTACAGGTATCTGGGGGATTTGGGGTAGAAGATAAAACCGATCATATCTACACCTAATACTTCTACATCGCGGATATTGTCTGCATCGGTCATTCCGCATACTTTGATCATTGTATTCATGGGCTTATGTACCTTAAAAATCACGAATATATGAAATTATGTGTGAATTTCCAAATTTATATACCGTGAATGAGTTCTTCCAATGTGCTTCCGGGATCGTCTGTACGCATGAATGTCTCTCCCATAAGGAAACCACGGAAGCCTGCCGAGCGTAGTTCACGGATGGTTTCAGGGTGCGAAATACCACTTTCGGAAACGAGCAGCGGAGGCGTCTGAAAATCAATTTCAGCAACAGCATTTTTTAACTCTTCTGCAATACGGAAAGAGTTTTCTATGTTGGTGACGAAGCTGCCCAAATTGCGGTTGTTGACGCCGACCATATCCGTCTCCTTATATATATAGGAGAGTTCGGAGGTACTGTGTACTTCGAGCAGAACTTCAAGCCCAAGTTCGTGTGCCTGCATGGTGAGTGTGTGGCACTCATCAGGTGTGAGGCAGGCGGCAATGAGCAGTACTGCATCGGCACCTACAATGCGGGCTTGCAGAAGCTGATACTTGTCGATGATGAAGTCCTTACGCAGGATCGGGATGTTGACCAGAGGGCGTGCTGTACGGATGTCACGCAGAGTTCCGCCGAAGAACTTTTCATCCGTGAGGATGGAGAGGGCGGAAGCTCCGGCAGTTTCATAAGCAGGAGGAATGAGGTCGGCCTGTGCGCTTTCCTTGATCCAGCCCTTGGAAGGGGAACGGCGTTTGAACTCGGCAATGATGCCGGATGAAGAGTTTGCGAGTGCACGCTTCATGCTGCGGACGGGCGTTGTGCCGGAAGCTCCGGTTCCGACAGCTTCCTGCATCATGGTAGCAGCTTGCTCTTGCAATTGACTGAGGGAGACTGCTTGCTTTTGCTGCTCTATCTCAATCCGCTTGTGGGCGATGATTTCGGATAAAATATCTTTCATAAATTGGAATTTATGGATTCTTACTGATTGATTTCTATAAACTTCTTCAACGTCTCCAGCGCCCGTCCACTCTCCAGCGATTGGCGAGCGATGGCAATGCATTCTTCGATTTCCTTTTCAGGTTCCATCACCTGGATGGCGAAGGCGGCGTTGACAATGACACATTGTGTTTGGGCACGTGTGGCACGGTTATTAAGGATGTTATCAAAGATGCGGGCGGCATCCTCTTTACAGGCTCCGCCGAAGAGCTCTTCGGGTTGTGCGGCATTGAAACCCAGCGCTTGCGGACGGTAAATCCGTTCGTAATTGCGCGTCATAACTTTGAATTCGTCCGTGAGAGAGATTTCGTCGTAGCTATCGAGACTGTTGACTACTGCAAAATCGATACCGAGTTTGTAAAAAACATTTGTGTAGAGTCGCATCTGTGCAAGATCGGCCACACCGAGCAACTGGTAAGTAGGCTTGCAGGGATTGACAAGCGGGCCAAGAAGGTTGAACAGTGTACGTACTCCCAATGCCTTGCGCACAGGGCCGACGAACTTCATTGCCGGATTGAAAAGTTGGGCGTGCAGGTAGGCGATGTTACACTCGTCCATGCTACGTTTCAACTTGTCGGGATCATTGGTGAAGCGGATGCCGTGTTGCTCCATGACATTGCTTGCCCCACTGACGGAAGTGGCACCATAATTGCCGTGTTTGGCAACTTTGTAACCGGCTCCGGCCACCACAAAACAGGCACAAGTGGAAATGTTGAACGTGTTCTTTCCATCACCTCCCGTACCTACGATATCGATAGGCCGATAAGGCGCGAAGTCGATAGGGATGCGAGTCTCCATAAGGGCTTCGCGAAAACCGGTTAGTTCATCTACTGTGATGCTACGCATCTGAAATACAGTGAGTAATGCGGAAATCTGTGCTTCGGGGTAAGCTTCCCGGGTGATGTTCAGGAGAATTTGCTTGGTTTCTTCCGAAGTAAGCTCTTCGTGGTTGAAGAGACGGGTTAATATATCTTTCATTTTCTTATTTACGATTAGACGATTTACAATTTACGATTGAAATTTCTGTTGTGTTCGGAATGCCTCACTTTAGTGTTTGAAATGTGGCATTTCAGACGCCTTTCAGCCAGTTGCCTACAATCTGTTTTCCATCGGGAGTCAGTACCGATTCCGGGTGAAATTGGATGCCGTGAACATCGTATTCCCGATGTTTCAGTGCCATGATTTGACCTTCGGAGCTGATGGCGGTGATAACCAATTCTTCGGGAAATCCGTCCGTATCCACTACCCAGGAGTGATAACGGCCGACTGGTATTTCAGTAGGAAGACCGGAGAAAATGTAATCAGTGATTAGTGATGAGTGATTAGTGATTAGTAGCTCATCGCTAATCACTAATCCCTCATCCCTAATCACTATATTCGTTTGTATGCCGTGAAAGACTTCACTCAGATTGGTGAGCTTTCCGCCGAATGCTTGTCCGATGGCCTGTTCACCCAGGCAGACGCCAAGTATGGGTTTTCGTCCTGCGTAAGTGCGGATGACCTCTAATAGTAAGCCTGCCTCCTCGGGAATGCCGGGACCGGGTGAAAGGATGATCTTATCATATTTCTCCAATTCCTCAAGCTCAAACTTATCATTGCGTAGCACATCTACTTCTGCGCCGAGTTCTTTTACCAGATGGGCAAGGTTGTAGGTGAAAGAGTCGTAGTTGTCTATGATTACTGTTTTCATAATTCTTCGTTTTATAGTTTCACCGTAAATTACATTTTCTCCGCCATTACGATTGCCTTTTTCAGTGCTCCCAGTTTGTTGTTCACCTCTTGCAACTCGTATTCTTCATTGCTCTTGGCTACGATGCCGCCGCCTGCCTGAAACCAAAGTACCCCGTTGCGACTGACGAAAGTACGGATGGTAATGGCCTGGTTCAGTGAACCGTTCAGTCCGATGAAGCCGATGCAACCGCCGTAAGCGCCGCGATTGTGCGGTTCCAGTTCGCTGATGAGTTGCATGGCGCGTACCTTGGGTGCACCGCTCAGAGTGCCTGCCGGGAAGGTGTCGATGAATGCTTTGATGGGGCGGGCATCTTCGTTCAGCGTACCGCTGACGCGGCTTACCAGGTGGATAACATGACTGTAATATTGCATTTCCTTGTAGAAATCCACTTTTACATCGTGGCAGTTGCGGGAAAGATCGTTACGGGCGAGATCGACCAGCATGACATGCTCTGCATTCTCTTTGGGATCATCATGCAGGTATTGGGCGTTCAGCGCATCCTGTTCGGGATCTCCGGTGCGCTTGGTAGTACCGGCGATGGGGTCGATGTAGGCGTGGCGGCCTTCGATGCGGCAATGCGTCTCGGGTGATGAACCGAAGATGCGGAAACCTCCGAAATCGAAATAGAACAGATAAGGAGAGGGGTTGATGCTGCGCAAGGCACGATAAAGTTTGAAGTCATCGCCTACGAAACGTTGTTCGAAACGGCGGGAGAGAACAATCTGGAAAACATCCCCACGCAGGCAGTGGGCAATTCCCTGACGGATATTTGCTTTATGCTGTTCGTCGGTAAGTGGGGAAGTGGTTTCACCAACGGCACGGAAATCATAGGCGGTGTAATTGCGGTTATTGATGGCTTTCTGCACCGTATCCAGTTCACTTTCTTCACCGGGGGCAAGCATTTCAAGAAGTACCATTTCGTTCTTAAAGTCGTTGAAGACAATGAGGTATTGATACAAGATGTAGAGCATATCCGGTGCGTCGTTGGTGGCTTCGCGGCTATCTTTTACGGGAATATTTTCAAAATAGCGTACGGCATTGAAAGAGGTGTAGCCATAAAGACCGCAGTAATTGGCATATTCGCCTTCCACATGGAAGCGGCCGAGGAAATCCTCTAAAGCTTTTTCTACAGGATATTCCGGTGTGATGGGGCGTTCTTCGCGAGTGCCGTCGGGCAGGCGGAAGATAGCTGTTCCGTGGTCGATGCTGACGCTTGCCAATGGACAGAGTCCGATAAATGAACGGTTGTTTTCACTGCCGTGATAGTCGGAGCTTTCCATAAGTGCACTTTGGGGAAAGACGTCGCGGACTTTAAGATAGGTACTTACAGGAGTGTGCAAGTCGCCGAGAATGGTACGGCTATGTGTTTGATAATTATATGTATTCATTTTCTTTCGTGATTAGTTTTTAATGATTAGTGATTAGTGGCACCGATGATCTTAGTGTTAATCACTAATCACTCAACACTAAACGTTAAATAAGTTTCTATATCCTTGTCTCCACGTCCCGAAACGGTCAGTACAACAACATCATCGGGTTTGAAGTTCAGCTTTTCGAGGGCACCGAGGGCGTGGGCACTTTCCAGGGCGGGGATGATCCCTTCCAGTTTCGTCAGTTCGTAGGCGGCGCGGATGGCTTCATCATCATTAACAGCAAGTACGATGGCACGTTTTTGTGCAGCCAGATTGGCATGCATGGGGCCGATACCCGGGTAATCCAGTCCGGCAGAGATAGAGTAGGGCTCTTCGATCTGACCGTCTTCGTTCTGAATGACGTAAGTGCGTGCACCGTGAATGATTCCCATCTGTCCGAGGGCGATGGTAGCGGCAGTCATACCTGTATCTATTCCTTTACCACCGGCTTCGGCGAGGACGATCTGCACGCGGCTATCGTCGATATAATGATAAATGGTTCCGGCGGCATTGCTACCACCACCTACACAAGCGATAAGATAGTCGGGGCAGTCACGGCCTTCTTTCTCAATGAGTTGCTTTTTGATTTCTTCGCTGATGACGGATTGCAGGCGAGCCACCATGTCGGGATAAGGATGAGGACCGACTGTGGAACCGATGATGTAGTACGTATCGGCAGGATGACAACACCAGTCGCGGATTGCCTCGTTGGTAGCATCTTTCAGCGTCATATTTCCGGAAGTGACGGGGATGACGGTTGCACCCAGCATCTTCATTTTTTCTACATTGACATGCTGGCGTTCTACATCCGTTTTTCCCATGTAGACGATGCATTCCATGTTCATTAGGGCACATACGGTGGCAGTAGCTACGCCGTGTTGTCCGGCACCGGTTTCGGCGATGATGCGATGCTTGCCCATGCGGCGTGCCAGAAGAATCTGTCCGATAGTGTTGTTAATCTTGTGAGCTCCTGTATGGTTCAGGTCTTCACGTTTGAGGTAGAGCTTGCAGCCATACTTTTCGGAAAGCCGGCGGGCATAGTAGAGTGGGGAAGGACGTCCTACGTAGTCACGCAGCAGTTGGTCGAACTCTTGCTTGAAATCTTCGCTTTGCAGTACTTTGAGATAGGTGTTCTGCAACTCTTCCACACACTTGTGGAGTATTTCGGGAACATATGCTCCACCGAATTCTCCGTAATAACCATCTTGATTTACTAAAAAACTCATAATCCTATTTTTTATTTAATTGTTTACGATTTACTGTTTATCTCAAAACCGGATAAAAGAAAAGAGCCCTGTCGCAGGTTGCGACAGGGCTCTTTCTTAATCTATATTATGTTCACATATATACATACGAGCGCTGCTCCCTTACGACTGTCGGAGTTGTAACGGGCGCCACCACCAATATGTATTTATGAGCATTGTTTTCATTGTCTTTTTGTTTTAGCTGGGGGCAAATGTAAGCACTTTGTTTTAATTACCAAAGAATTTCTTGCTTTTTTTCTTTCAAAGAACATTTTTCTTATAAAGTTGTTCTATAGGGGTATTCAGAACAACTATTATTCACAATAAAAAAGAAAGGATGAACTATGAAGCGAAAACATTTAGTTGCCATTGGCGTATCGATTGCTATTCTCTTGTTACTTTATTGGCTATTGGTGGCCGAAGATATGAATGCTTGGCTGAACGTTAATTGATTTTTCGTGACTTTCTTGCGGAGTTGTGCGGATAAAAATGTATCTTCGCAAAAAATCATAAGCTCATGAAAGGAATAAGTAACTCATTTTTGCGTACGATATGTGCGCTGATAATCGGTTTGGTATTGGTGATGTTTCCCAATGAGGCCGGAGACTATTTTGTAATAACGATCGGTGTTGTGTTTCTGATACCGGCATTATTAAGTATCATCGGGTATTTTGCCATGAGTGCCGAAGAGAGACGTCGCCTTCCTATCGAAGGAATCGGTAGCCTGCTGTTTGGGCTGTGGCTGATCATTATGCCCGGTTTCTTTGCGGATTTGCTGACGTTTGTATTGGGATTCATCCTTGTACTGGGTGGCGTGCAACAGATTGCGTCGCTTTCTGCCGCCCGTCGCTGGATGCCGGTTCGTGTGGGATTTTATATTATTCCGGTGCTCATTCTGATAGCAGGGCTGGTTGCCTTGTTCAATCCGACGGGGGTACGTTCCACGGCATTTATCATTATCGGTATCACCAGCATAGTATATGCAGTTTCTGAATTGATAAATTGGTTTACATTTACTCGCAAACGGCCGAAGGCACCGGGTACGCCGGGAGCTTCTTCAAAGGCTGTAGACAATATTGAGGACGCGGAAATTATAGAATAAAAAAACAGATCGTCTGTTGAGCTAAAACAGACGATCTGTCGAGTAGAAACGGATGGTCTGTTGAGTGTGAACGGACCATCCGTTTTTTATTATTTCAACCATTCGTTTATTAACTCCATAACTTTTGCCTTTTCGGCTTCGGGCAATGTGTTGATACGTGCCAGATGGCTGCCATTCGGTTGAATAAATACATGAATATTCTTCTTGTTTTTCAGCCAGGTGACGCCTGCGGCTGTCCATGGGTCGTTCTGACCGTAAATGAAGATCATCTTCGGGTCCTGTTTCTTTAGAAACTTGGTTATTTTCTTGCTTAAAGTTTTGTCGAAAGGCATATCTTTCAACTCTTCGGGAAGCATCAGACGGTGCAGATAACCTTCACTGGACTGGATGGAGAGATACTGCTTGAACGGTTGGACGTCATAACCATAGTATCCCAATTCACGGGCAGCTTGTACGAAGAAAGAAGCATTGGGACTGTCGGCGGTGAAATATCCCGGTTCACTGATGGCAAGCAGATGAGAGAAAATTTCATCATCAGAGGCTGTAGTAGCGGGTATGGAGCTGATAGGAGTACCCCACTGCCACAAAGCGAAAGAATATTCCAATACCGAGTAATCGTAAATTTCTTCAATCGGTGCACGGAATGAATAATTCTTTTCAGTGCAATACTTTTCAAAACGGGGAAGTAAAGTTGCTTTTCGTTTCAATGCTTCCAATTGGAAATCTTCAATTATCTTGCGGTTTTCCGGTGTTGAAACTTTATGCAGGAAAGGCTCATGACGTCCATCTTCTACTCCATAACAAAGCGGAGCTACGTAAGGAACGGAAATATCTACATCATCCGGATAGAAAGTGCGGTAAAGCAGGGTAGTCTGTCCTCCTTTGCTGATGCCGGTGGCGATCCATTTACCCGGATAAATGTTTTTGAATGCGGTGGTGATGGCATGTAAGTCGTCCGCAGAGTTCTCGGCTGTCAGGTATTGCCAGTCTTTGGGTTCGGGGGTAGACTCAAGGAAGTAGCGATATTCCACGAATATCATGTTGGCATTGAGAAGTTTTGAAAGCTCTTCACGATATTGGGAACGGAGGGCGTAAGCGGCGCCATAGCCTTCGGTAACGATCACTGTGGGGCGATCGAAGCCGACATGAGAAACGATAACGCGTTGGCGAAAACTGCCTTTCTCCGGATGGCGGTGATCCAGCGGTTGGGTAAAATAGGTCACATATTTCTCTGAAAACTCAGAAGTTTCCAGTGGGCGGATTTCTTTAATGGCGGAAATCGCGTTGATTTTTTGCTCCAGAACGGTCTGTGCGAAAGAAGAGGCCGATGCTGACAGCAAAACAAAGAGTAGGAGTGCTGCATAGCGAATGTGCATGTTCTTCATAATGAATCGTTTTTAATTTATCATCTGGTTTTGTAGATATTGACAAAGGTACGAAAAAGTGATATGCTGGAAAATAAATTACGATGATATTTTAGTTTTCAAAAAAAGAGAGAGAACTACCTCCCGGCACCTCTCCCCCCTGCAAACTTAAAACAACCAACAAAAGAAATAGAATGATTTTATTAGTTAATCACTTCTCTTCACTTATCTTATAAACAAGAGTTCCCTGTATTTTGGCAGCGTCCACATCTGGTTGTCGACAATCAGTTCCAGCTTGTCGATATGATAACGGATCTCTTCCATTGCCGGTACGATGGTGTCGTGGTAGGCAATGGCTTTCTCACGTTCACTTTCGATCTTGTTGGCCACTTTGCGGGCTTCGATCATGGCATCTACATGCTCTTTGATGAAGGCGGTGCGGTCGGCAATTTCTTCGATGAGTTCCAGGTTCTTGGCAGACAGTTTTGCAGCTTTGTCGCTTGGGAACAGCTCCTTCATCTTGTAAACGTTATCAATGAGATCCGTTTGATACTGCGTGGCTACCGGGATGATGTGGTTCATGGCCAAATCACCTAATACACGAGCCTCAATTTGAATTTTCTTAGTGTAAGTTTCCCATTTCACTTCGTTGCGGGCTTCCAGTTCTTTCTGAGTCAGTACACCGGTATTTTCGAACATGCGGATACTTTCCGGCTTCAGATAGCTGTCGAAGATGAGAGGCACACTGGTTTCGCAATCCAGACCGCGTTTCTTGGCCTCTTCTTTCCATTCGTCACTGTAGCCGTTGCCATCGAAATGGATGGGCTTACAAATCTTGATGTATTTGCGGATAACCTCAAGGATAGCCGAAATCTTCGGTTCGCCCCTTTCGATGAGTTCGTCCACATCTTTTTTGAATTCTACCAGTTGCTCGGCTACGGCGGCGTTCAGGGCAATCATGGCACAGGCACAGTTTGCTTCCGAACCTACGGCGCGGAACTCAAAACGGTTTCCGGTGAAGGCGAACGGACTGGTGCGGTTACGGTCGGTATTGTCAATCAACAATTCCGGAATCTGCGGAATATCCAGTTTCATGCCTTGCTTGCCGCTAAGGCTTACGAGATCATCCTTGGTACTCTCTTCAATGTGTTCCAACACCTGCGACAACTGTTTGCCCAGGAAGCTGGAAATGATTGCGGGAGGTGCTTCGTTGGCGCCCAGGCGGTGTGCGTTCGTGGCACTGGAAATAGCGGCTTTCAACAATCCATTGTGCTTGTAGACTGCCATCAGGGTGTTCACTACGAAAGTGATGAAGCGCAGGTTTTCTTCGGGGAGTTTACCCGGGCCCATCAGTCCGATGCCTGTATCCGTACCTAACGACCAGTTGTTGTGCTTACCGCTACCGTTGACGCCTTTGAAAGGCTTTTCGTGCAGCAGTACGCGGAAGCCGTGGTTACGGGCTACTTTACGCATCAGTGCCATGACGAGCATGTTATGGTCTACAGCCAGGTTACATTCTTCGAAGATGGGAGCCAGCTCGAACTGGTTGGGGGCTACCTCATTGTGACGCGTTTTAACGGGGATACCGAGTTTCAATGCTTCGATTTCCAATTCCTTCATAAAGGCTGCCACGCGGGTAGGGATGGCACCGAAATAGTGGTCTTCCAACTGTTGATTCTTGGCACTGTCGTGTCCCATCAGCGTGCGGCCTGTCATCAGCAAGTCGGGACGGGCGGCATACAGACCTTCGTCGATCAGGAAATATTCCTGTTCCCAACCCAGGTAGGCAACTACCTTCTTCACTTCCGGATTGAAGTAACGGCATACGTCTACGGCAGCTTTGTCTACGGCACGCAGGGCTTTCAGCAACGGAGCTTTGTAGTCCAGTGACTCACCGGTGTATGCAATGAAAATGGTCGGTATACAGAGCGTATCATCGACGATGAAAGCCGGAGAAGAGGGGTCCCATGCACTGTAACCGCGTGCCTCGAACGTATTGCGGATACCACCGTTAGGGAAGCTGGATGCATCCGGTTCCTGCTGAACGAGCAGTTTGCCTGTGAATTCTTCCATCACACCGCCTTTGCCATCATGCTCGATGAAAGCGTCATGCTTCTCGGCTGTACCCTCTGTCAACGGGTGGAACCAGTGGGTATAGTGGGTAACCCCCATTTCGAGTGCCCATTTCTTCATACCGGCTGCCACTTCATCAGCAATGCTGCGATCCAGCGGAGCACCATTGTCGATCACGTCAATCAGTTTGGCATATACCTTGCTCGGCAGATACCTGAACATCTTTTCCTTGTTGAACACATACTTGGCATAATATTCCGACGGACGTTCCGCGGGGGCTGCCACTGCAACGGGTTTCTTTTTAAACGCCGTTTCTACTACTCTGAATCTCAATTTAGACATAATACTTTATTATTGTTGGTTCGTAAATTAGTGATTAGGGTTTGGTGATTAGTGATTAGTGGCTGCGCTGTATGCGGTATTTTGCTTATCACTAATCACTAACCGTTGATCGTTATCTAGTTGTATGCTGATTCGCCATGTTCGTAGATATCCAGTCCTTCTTCTTCTACACGTCTGCTGACTCGGATACCTATCCATGAATCTACTACCTTATAAAGGATGAAAGTGATTACTGCACTGAACACGATGGATACGAGAGTTGCGAAAATCTGTATCCACAACTGATGCCAGTCTCCGTAAAGTGCACCTTGCTGACCACCTTCTCCGGTGATGTATTGGGTAGCGAAGACACCGGTCAGGATGGAACCTACAATACCACCGATGCCGTGCACGCCGAATGCATCCAGAGCATCATCATATTTGAATTTCGGTTTCACCACTGCAACCATGAAGAAACAGACGATAGGCGTAATCAATCCGATAAAGAACGCACCCAGTAAATCTACCGTACCGGCTGCGGGAGTTATAGCTACCAATCCGGCAACGGCACCCGTACAAGCACCTACTGTGGTTGGCTTTTTGTTGCAAATCCAGTCGATTGCCATCCAGGTTACGGCTGCCACGGCGGTTGCGATATGTGTTACCATGAATGCGTTGGCTGCAAGGCCGTCTGCTGCAAGTCCACTACCAGCGTTGAAGCCGAACCAGCCCAGCCACAGGAAAGAAGTACCCAGAAATACGAATGTGATGTTGTGCGGAGTGATCGGGTGACCTATTCTGTAATCTTCTCGCTGTCCCAACATGATAGCCATCACAAGTGCGGAGATTCCGGCATTGACATGTACTACTGTTCCGCCAGCGAAGTCAATGGCTCCCATTTCCTGAAGGAAACCACCGCCCCATACCCAGTGTGCCATCGGGAAGTAGGCCAGGATAACCCAAAGGATGATGAATACCATATAGCCGGAGAACTTAATTCTTTCGGCGAATGCACCTAAGATAAGGGCGGGAGTGATAATGGCAAACATGCACTGGAACATGACGAAGGTTAGTTCGGGGATGTTGCCCGAAGTCAGTGTGTTGATGGTGATACCGTGCAGGAATGCTTTGTCGAAACCGCCAATCACAGCTCCCAGCGGACTACCCGATTCCATAAAATCTGTGCCGAATGCCCAACTGTAACCGAAAGCGACCCATAGGATGCTGACGACACCTACAATGAACAAGGTCTGCATGATGATACTCAATACGTTTTTCTGACGGACCAGACCACCGTAGAAAAGGGCGATACCGGGGATGCTCATTAGTAATACCAGAATGGTGGCTGTAATGATCCATGCTGTGTTACCGCTATCCAATACCGGTTCTTCTACTATTACAGCCGCACTTTCTACAGCTTTGGTAACGGCATCTTGTGCATATATTTTTGTTGTAAAGCACGTTGCCATAAGGACAGCAAAGGCTATCCACAGCCTGGCAGTGCTGCGTTTACTATATTTATCCATAAGTTTTTTGCTATTAGTTGTACTTGTATTCTTTGTTATTTTGAGTGTATCGCTCTCTCACTATCGAGCGTGTCACTCTCTCCGTGGTTTAGTGCTGCCTGGATTATCTTTCCTGTTCGGCATTGTAGAGGGCGATGTCGCCACGTTCGGCGGTGCGGATGCGGATAGCGTCTTCTATGGGGATGATGAAGATACGCCCGTCGCCGATTTCTCCGGTTTGTGCGGATCTGATGATGGCCTGCACGGTCTTTTCGGCATTCTTGTCGCGTACCACGATAGAGATTAGGATACGCTCAATGGAACTGGTGTCGTACATTACACCGCGGTAGATGCGTGCCTGACGGGATTTTCCTATTCCCCGGACGTCGTAGTAGGAGAACCATTCGATGTCCGCTTCGAGCAATGCGTCCTTTACATCCTCGAATTTTGTCTTGCGGATAATTGCTTCAATCTTTTTCATACCTTAATACATTTACGATTAGACAATTTACTATTTACGATTTGCCATTCGGCGCATCTGTAAATACCTATATCCGTTTATCCTTCTTTAGAAACTAACTCCGAATACGAAGTATGCACCCTGCGTGTGTGGATTGAACGTCACTTGTGCAAAGGTGGGCAGCGAAAAAGAATTTGTGAATTTGATTTCTTTTTCTGCTTTTAGTGTGAGGTTGGTTACGTTGAACTTATTGGCATACGCACCTTCCCATGGGGTAAGACCGACTTCTGCCGACCAGTCCAGGCCACCGAGTTTAAAGGGTGCGCTGATGCCTACATACGTGGAATAAGCTCTGTCACCGTTCTCCTTTGTATAATCATCTCCGGCAAAGTAAGTGTTCCAACTCAGTGCCAGCGGACCGAAATCATATCCCAGAGTGGCTTCGAAGATGTGTACCGTGCTATGTGCGCCATACTTGAAATAATCTCCCGTATATCCGCCATCCTCTTTGTGGTAGGAGAACCAGTAATCTGTAACGGATACGCTGAAACCGCCTGTATTGTAACCTAGTGTGAGGTCGATCTCTCTGGCATCTTCCTTGTCGATGCCTACCGAGCCCCAAGCAGTCAGTGACAAGCCCTTGTAGCTGACTCCCATGCTGGGCTGGATGCTTACACCACCGCAGTCTGTTCCACGCCAGATGTAGTTGCTTACAAAATCTGCACCGACTGAGGCCTCCACTTTATCCTGTGCCTTTGCCGTGAAAGGCATTGTTGCTGATAATAGCGCGATGGCTATCATTCGGAATTTTACGCTTTTCATTTTCATACCTATTTTACCTTTTAAGTTTAGACAAATTGCGGATGATCAGTCCGGTGAAACTATAGTTTTATTTTAGTTGTTATCTTTTTCATTTTCATACCAGCCATTTTCTGATTCTCCTCATGGCTTCCACACAATCCTCGTGATTTCCGAAGGCGGTCAGGCGGATGTAACCTTCTCCGCTGGGGCCGAAACCTACACCGGGTGTTCCTACTACATTGGCTTCATATAACATCTGTTCGAAGAAGCGCCAGGAACCGATGCCATTCGGTGCTTTCAGCCAGATGTAAGGAGCATTCACGCCGCCATACACTTTCAGTCCGGCTGCTTCCAGACCCTCTTTCATGGTTCGTGCGTTGTTCATATAGTAGTCGATGTTTTCCTTTATCTGCTGCTTGCCTGCCGGGGTGTAAATGGCTTCGGCAGCCCGTTGGGTGATGTAGCTGGTACCGTTGAATTTGGTGCATTGACGGCGATTCCAGAGACGGTTCAACGGAATGCGTTCACCAGTCAGGGTGGCGGCTGTCAGCTCTTTCGGAACTACGGTGTATCCGCAACGGACTCCGGTGAATCCGGCTGTCTTCGAGAAGCTGCGGAACTCTATGGCACATTTCTTGGCACCTTTTATTTCGTAAATGGAGTGGGGAACGTCTTCTTCCTGTATAAACGCCTCATAAGCGGCATCGAACAGAATCAGAGTGTCGTTGGCAAGTGCGTAGTCCACCCATTTTTTCAGTTGTGATTTGGTCAGCGTTGTTCCCGTCGGATTGTTCGGGTAGCAAAGGTAGACGATGTCAATCCGCTTGTCCGGTATTTCGGGAACAAAGTTGTTTTCGGCGGTACAGGGCATGTAGGTCACGTTGCTCCATTTGCCGTCTTCTTCCAATACTCCGGCACGGCCACACATTACGTTGCTGTCTATATATACCGGGTAAATGGGGTCTGTCACTCCCACGCTGTTGTCGTGGCGGAGGATATCGCCTATGTTGCCCGTATCGCTTTTGGCTCCATCGTTTACGAATACTTCCGTAGGGCTAAAATGAATGCCTCTCGGAGCATAATCATGTTTGATGATCGCTTCAATCAAAAAGTCATATCCCTGTTCGGGACCGTATCCGTGGAAGGTACTGGCATTTGTCATCTCATCCACTGCCCTGTGCATCGCCTCGATGCAAGCCGGTGGCAGTGGTCGGGTAACGTCTCCGATACCCAGGCGGATGACTTCTTGTTTAGGGTGCGTTATCCTGAAAGTATTCACCTTTTTAGCTATGTCTGAAAATAAGTAACTTCCCGGTAGTTTCAAAAAATGTTCGTTTACTAATGCCATACTTTCTTGTTGTTTTAAGCGTTATTTAGGTTAGTGATTAACGTTTAGTGATTAGTGATTACACTGGATGCTGAATAGGGTTAATCACTAATCACTAAACATTAATCACTAATTATCTTTTCTCCGTCGAACACCCGGACTGCTCCTCCCGTCATCCATACGTGATCCGTTTTTTCGTCCCATTCGATGGTAAGTGAGCCTCCATCCATGATGATGTCTGTTTTTCTTCCGGATTTTCCGGTCAGTGCGGCAGCTACTGCGGTGGCACAGGCTCCGGTTCCGCAAGCTTGGGTGATGCCCGAACCTCTTTCCCAAACTCTCATCCTGATTTTCCCATGATCCAGCACCTGGGCAAATTCTACATTGATACGGTCGGGAAACAACGGATGATTTTCCAGTTTCGGACCGATGCTTTCGAGGTTGATATCTTTAATATCTTCTACAAAGATTACCAGGTGAGGATTTCCCATTGATAGGGTGGTTCCGGTGAATTTCTGTCCGTTGGCTTCAATGGGTTGTTCTTTCATATCGGCGGGACGTCCCATATCCACGGTTACGGTGTTCACTTTTCCGTCTTCTACATGGAGCTTCAGTATTTTGATGCCCGACAGGGTGTCAAGGGTAACGGCTGTTTGGGAAGTCAGACCGTATTCATATAAGTATTTACCGATGCAACGACTGGCGTTGCCGCACATTTTGGCTTCGGAACCATCTGCATTGAAGATGCGCATACTGAAATCTGCCTTGTCCGAACTGCCGATGAGTACCAGGCCGTCGCTTCCAATTCCTGTATGCGGGGCGCTCCATTCAACCGAAAGTTTTTCAGGGCTTTCGATGGGATATTTCAGGGTGTTTACATAAATGTAATCGTTGCCTGCTCCGTGCATCTTAGTGAATTTTATACCTCTTGTCATTTTGTACTCTGTTGGTGGATTACTCTTTCTTTTTGTTTTATCACACTGCAAAGATACGACGTTTTGCTAAATTATTTGTAGAATACATATCTTATTTCTATTATTTTTATTCATTCTTTCAGTCGCTGCAAATATACGGTATTCAAGTTTTAAATTAAAAGTTTGCGGGTGCATATTTGTATAAATTGTTATTTATGGAATTATTTCCGCATATTCATTCTATGTAGGTAGTGGCGTAAATACGTGTTTTAAGTGAAAAAATGGAGTTTATGGGGTGAAAACAAAGAATTGTATATGACAGAATGAAATTGTTTTCTTCTTTTTGCTGACTAAATGATCTTTTGTATAATGCCACACTATTACAAGCCAAATGCCACACTTCAGCTTCCGCAATGCCATTCATTTGAGCCATCGAAGTGTGGCATTTGAATTGTTGAGGTGTGGCATTGGGGGAGTTAAAGTGGGGCATTGGTACAGATTGGAATGGAAATGAATAAAATGAGTATTCAGATACTGAGAAAATAGAGTATCTCAATTCCCCTCCTCCGACGGAGGAGGAGAATTGAGATAGTATTGCTTAATCACTTTAATTCATATCCCACCTTAAAGAAATAAATTTAACTACCGATCTGCATTACTTCTTTTTCAATATCTCCTGCAATAATACCGGTTCGTTGGTGGTGATGAAATCCACTCCCTGGCTGATGAGCCATTCCATATCTTTGGCATCATTTACTGTCCAGGCGTTAACCTTCATGCCAAGGTCGTGACATTCTTTGATCCACTCGGGATGTTTTTTGAAGACGGAGAAATGGTAATCAGGACCGGCACAACCCATGTCTTTCAGTTCCTGCGGATTGAGGTCACCTTCCAGATAATATACGGGAGTACCTTTAGGAGCCAGGCGAATGAATTCTTTGGTCGCATGGCGTGAGAAAGTGATATATTCGGTACGCTCTTCCAGTCCCATATCCTTAATCATTTTCACAATTTGCTCTATGGCGAGCGTTTCCCGTTCGGGAGTCTTGTGCGCTTTGAGTTCCAGGATAAGGCGGGTTTTCAATCCTTGGGCTTTATCGAGGTATTGCTGAAGGGTAGGGAGGTTCTCACCGTTGTCGAGGGTGATAGAGGTACATTCTTTCTCGGTGGATGTTTCCATGCGGACACCTTTGAATACACCGTCGTGGTCTACGATAAGTTTGTTGTCGGCAGTGAGCCAGACATCGAACTCGGAGCCGTAGCAATGGATGGAGTCAGCTTTCACCAGGGCGGCAATACTATTCTGGGCAGAACCGTCGGTCTTCCAGAAACCACGGTGGGCAATGACTTGGGTGTTTTGGGCTTGTAGGATGCCGCATGCGGCAAGAGACATAGCGGAGGCAAATAAAAGTTTTTTCAGTTTCATAGTTCCTTATTTATAATTCTGCCGCAAGGTACAAAATATGTCTGAAAAGTGATGTTTCATTTATGTTATTAATGCGAATCAGGAGATAAAGGTGTTATCTCCTTTACCTCCTATTACCTGCGTATACGGCGTCTGCGCCTGTGGTGACGTTTCTTCTGCTTATAAATGCTGATCCGTTTCCAGACAATCCACACAAACAGTATCCCGAAGACTGCAAAGATGAGAAGTACGATACCCGTATTCAGATTATCACCTTTGACGCGGCTCCACATTTCGAGAACAAGCTCTGTGCGGTCACCGAAATCACGGATCATGGCGCAACGCTCCACGACTTTACGGTCAGGGTATTGTATCGGATTGATCTGAACGCTATCTGCACCTGGACCGAAGAAATAACTGAGGTCGGAGAACTGTTCAAGAGTCGTGTCGATCTTTGCCTCCATAATCTCGGGCGTTGCTACGGCACTGACGTAGCCGATGGCATCCATATTGCGCAGAGCAATATCCGGCTGGCAAAGATAATTGATGAAGTAGCTGGCGGCTTTTACGTTGCGGGCATACTTGGGGATGGCCCAGCCATCGTACCAGATGTTGCTGCCTTCACGGGGAACTACATAGTCCAGGTCCACGCCTACAGCTTCCGCTTCGTCAATGGCCCAGACGGCGTCGCCACTCCAGGTAAGGTTGAGCCATGCTTTGTTTTTCGTCATCATTTCTTTGCCGAAGTCGGCTTCCCACCCGGCAATGTTGGGTTTCAGATCTTTCAGATATTGCTCTGCAAGGGTAATGGCTTCAGGGGAATTGTCGTTCATCAGTTGCTCCACGGTGATGGTGCTGTCGGCAAGTTGCCGGGCATGGGCATAGATGATGGCAGTGCCGTAGGCATCGCGGTAACTGTCTTTCATCAGAATCTTACCACGGTTGACGGCATCCCAAAGGCATCCCCAGGAGCTGACTTCTTCAAGGGTCTTGAACTTCTTGTTATAGAGTATTCCGGCGGTACCCCACATGTAGGGAACAACGTAATCATTGGTGTGGCGACCGGGCTGGCTGATCTTCTCCAACTCTTTCTGAATATACGGGGAGATGTTGGGGATATAGTCCGGAGTCTTACCAAAATTGCGGTTGATAGGAACGAGGAGGTCTTTCTTCAACATTCGTTCGATGATGTATTCCGAGGGGCATACAAGGTCGAAATCTTCCTGTCCGCGCTCAATCTTAGTGAGCATGATTTCGTTGATATCGAATACCTGGTAGATGATGCGGATATCTTCGCCTGTCTGCTCTTTGTACCAGGCAGGAAATTCGGCGAGGACTTCTTCGTCAATGTAATCTGCCCAGTTGTATACTTTCAGTACACGGCTGCGCTTCTCACTGGCACCGGTACAGGAGACAAGGAGAAGAATGCAGAGGAAGAGGGGTATGTATTTCTTCATTGTTTATAGGGGTTATATAGTAGGTAAATGATAATTTAGTGGTGTAGCTATTTATGTTCGGACTATCTCAATTCCCCTCCTCCTGGGAGGAGGGGTGCCCAAAGGGCGGGGTGGTAGGTAAAGAAATTCCTTAATTTTATTATTCATAGGTATTTTATTGTTTTACCTACCACCTCCCCCTGCGGGTACTCCTCCTCCGACGGAGGAGGAGAATTTGAGATACTTTAGTCTTTCATTTTCGCTCCGCTAAATTATTATTTTTCATTCTTTCTTGTTTCTTTCTGCTCTCTTATTAATCACAATCAGCAATACTAACACCGTTACAAAAATGATTGTTGACAGTGGGCGCAGTTCAGGAGTCAATCCACCCTTACGTGCGTCCGCATAGATGTATGTCGACAATGTTTCCAATCCTTCATTTCCGATAGTGAAGATCGTTACTGCGAAGTCATCAATGGAAAGCGTGAAAGCGAGGATGAAACCGCTGATCATTCCCGGCAGAATTTCTGGGAAGATGACTTTGCGAAGCGCCTGGAAAGGAGTAGCTCCGAGGTCGAGAGCTGCTTCGTAGACATTCTGATTCATTTTCTTCAGACGGGGCATCACGCTAAGTACCACATAAGGGGTACAAAAAGTGATGTGTGCCAATACCACCGTAGTAAATCCCTGCGAAATGCCAAAGCTGACAAACAGCAGGAACAGGGATACACCGGTAATGATATCCGCATTCATCATCGGAATAGCATTGGTGAAATTCATCACCTGACGTGCCCGGGAGCGCAAGTTAAAGATGCCGATAGCTGCCAGGCTTCCCAGCAGGGTAGAGGCTGTGGCGGCAATCGTAGCAATCGCGAATGTGTTCCAGATGGCATTCATCAGCGAGTGATGCATGCCGCCTGTAAATAGTGAACTGTATAGTTTGGTAGAGAATCCTGTCCAGTTACCCAGTACCTTGGCCTCGGTGAAAGAGAAGATCATAATGATCAGGATGGGCGAATAGAGCAGGGCAAGCAGAAACCAAAGATAGCCTTTCGCCAGAATACGTGTCATCATATCACACCTCCGCTTTCATTTTGTGCACTGTCGTCCTCGTTGGTAAAGAGGGCGGTGACGCCAATCAGCAACAGCATGATGAGCGACAAGGCAGCGCCGTAGTTCCACATTCCGTTATATATATTTTCTTGTACGGTAGTACCGAACAGCTTGATGTTGTTCATCGTCAGCAACTCGGCAATGGCAAAGGTGGAAACCGTGGGCATGAAAACCATCACCACACCACTCATGATGCCGGGCATCGAAAGGGGGAGGATCACTTTACCGAATACCTGTACAGGCGTAGCTCCCAGGTCTTGGGCTGCTTCTATCAGACTGCCGTCCATCTTCTGCAATGTATTGTAGATAGGGTATATCATGAACGGCAGGAAGTTGTAGACCATACCGAATACCAAAGCTCCTTCGCCCAGCGGCAAGTTGAGGAAATCAAACAATGCCACCGTGGCAAGTGTACGTATCAGGATGTTCACCCACATAGGCAGGATGAACAGTACAACCATGGTCTGGGAAGTGTTGAAGCGCTTCTGACTGAGAATATAAGCAGCCGGATAACCGAGCAGGAAGCATACCAGAGTCGTGATGACAGCTATTCCGATAGAGTAGACGAATGTGTTGATAGATTCGGGATGCATCATGAATTTGCGGAAGTTGGCAAACGTGAATGCGCCTTCAGCATCGGTGAAGGCATAAACCACAATGAGCAACAGAGGCATCACAACGAAGATGATGAGAAACAATGCGTAGGGAACTGTCCAGTTCCGGCGACGCATGAAGAAACGGGATATATTACTGAGCACTTCCTTTCTTATTAGCAGATTCGACAATAGGGATAGAACCGGTGGTCTGTGCCGGTGCAACAATTCGTATATTTTCGGGTTCGATGGTGATGCCGACACGGTCACCGTCGTCCCAGACGTCAGTGGTGTCTACAAAGATATCCTCGTCCCAATCGGTAAACACGGTGAGATGGTAATGGTTTCCTTTATAAAGGATGAATTTCACTTCACCCGTCAGATGGCCGTCTTCTTCGTTATCTTCGAGGATGACGTTCCGGAAATCTATTTCTACGAGGACGGAGCTGCCCGGTTCGATGTCCTGCACTTCGGCACACTCAAAGGTGTAACCGAGGAATTCGACGTGTGTGGCGTCTATGAGCTTGCCTTCGAAGGTATTGCAGGTGCGTTCTTTCTTCATTACGTGAATGTCGAAAGGTTTCACGAGCAGACCGACTTCCCGTCCGGCTTCGAAACTGTGATAGTCCTGCACCATGAATTCGTAGCCCTCGTTAGTCTGTACCATCATTTCGTAATGCACGCCTTTGAAGATGCAGGAGGTGACAGTACCCATCAGTTGGGCAGCGGCAGAAGGTTCGAATATATAGATGTCTTCGGGACGGATGACTACATCGACGGGAGTGTTTTCGCCAAAGCCCTTGTCGACACATTCAAATTCGTGTCCGGCAAAGGATACGGCTTTGTCCTGAAGCATGAGGCCGTTCAGGATGTTACTTTCTCCGATGAAATCGGCAACGAAAGAATTGATGGGTTCGTTGTAGATGTCTGTCGGCGTACCTATCTGCTGGATGCGGCCTTCGCTCATCACGACGATGGTGTCGCTCAGAGTAAGGGCTTCTTCCTGGTCGTGGGTAACGTAGACGAAGGTGATTCCAAGCTTCTGGTGCATCTCTTTCAACTCCATCTGCATGTCTTTACGCATTTTGAGGTCGAGGGCGGCAAGGGGCTCATCCAGTAACAGCACTTCGGGTTCGTTGACGATGGCACGGGCAATGGCAACACGTTGTTGCTGTCCGCCGGAGAGGGAATCAACGTCACGGTCTTCGTAATCCGTCATACCTACCATGCGGAGGGCTTGTTTCACTTTCTTGCCAATGGTGGCTTCGGGCATCTTTTTGAGCTTCAGTCCGAAAGCGATGTTGTTGTACACGTTGAGGTGGGGGAAAAGGGCATACTTCTGAAAGACGGTATTCACCGGACGTTGGTGTGGCGGTGTTTGCGTGATGTCTTTTCCGGCGATGGTGATGATACCTTCCGAGGCGGTCTGGAAACCGGCTATCAGGCGCAACAAAGTAGTCTTGCCGCAGCCGGAGGGGCCCAATATTGTTACAAATTCGCCCTTACGGACAGAGAGGTTTACATCATTCAGTACGGCTTTGTCTCCGAAGTATTTCGATACGTGCTCTACACCGATGATGCAGTCAGACTTTTGCATAAGCGTTATTAAGTGTTTAACCTAAAACTAATAGAACGAATCCTGCCTTTCTAAAAAAAGCGGGTACAAAGGTAGGGAATAAATTGGGAAAATGAAAGTGCTGCCTTCGATTTGCATTATCTTTGAAGAAGATAAACTGCACCTCGGCATAAAAAATGAACGAGTTCATTTTATACTGTTCTCGGTTTACATTATCTTTGTAGCATTAATGAATACTATTATAGTAGAAGGAGGCAAGGACATGGGTAACAGAATATATCCTATCGGGATACAAAACTTCGAGAAGATTCGTAAGGAAGGATACGTTTATGTGGATAAAACTGCATTGATGTATAAGTTGGTGAAGAGTGGCAGTTACTATTTCCTTTCCCGCCCCCGCCGTTTTGGGAAGAGTTTGCTGATTTCCACGCTCGAAGCCTATTTTGAGGCGAAACGGGACTTGTTTGAAGGCTTGGCGGTGGAAACTTTGGAAAAAGACTGGGTGAAACGTCCTGTGTTGCATCTGGACTTGAATATCGGGAAATATGATACGCCGGACAGTCTGGACAAGATACTGAATGAAACGCTTGATTACTGGGAGTCACTTTATGGAACGCGTTCTGCCGAAACTACCCTTGCCTTGCGCTTTGCAGGAGTTGTGGGACGGGCCTATGAGCAAAGTGGTGAGCGTGTAGCCATTCTCATCGACGAATATGACAAACCCTTGCTCCAAGCTATCGGCAACGAGGAACTGCAACGCGAATTCCGCAACACTCTGAAACCTTTCTATGGCGTACTGAAAACCATGGACGGCTGCATCAAGTTTGCCTTGCTGACGGGAGTGACCAAGTTTGGCAAAGTCAGTGTGTTCAGTGACCTGAACAATCTGAATGACATCTCCATGGACGAGCCGTTTATTTCCATCTGTGGAATCACCGAAAAGGAGATACATCTTAATTTTGAAGAAGACCTGCACGAATTGGCAGCCGCGCAGAAAATGACGTATCAGGAAGTGTGCAATGAACTGAAAGCGTGCTATGACGGTTATCACTTTACAGAAAATACGGACGGCATCTACAATCCTTTCAGTTTGCTGAATACATTCTTTAAGATGAAATTCGGCAACTATTGGTTTGAAACCGGAACGCCTACTTACCTTGTGGAGTTGCTGAGACGCAATCATTACAATTTGGAGCGCATGGCGCATGAAGAAACGGATGCTGATGTGCTAAACTGTATTTATGGCGACAACGAACCAATACCGGTTATTTTCCAAAGCGGTTATCTCACGATAAAGGGGTATGATAAACGTTTCGGGCTTTACCGTCTCGGTTTTCCGAATCGGGAAGTGGAAGAGGGTTTTATCAGATTTCTGATGCCGTTTTATACCCGTTTCAACCAGTTAGAAGCGCCGTTTGAGATACAAAAATTTGTCCGTGAGATAGAGATGGGCCAACCTAACGCTTTCTTTAAGAGGCTGCAAAGCTTTTTTGCCGACACACCTTATGAATTGGTGAAAGACTTGGAATTACATTACCAAAATGTGCTGTTTATCGTCTTCAAACTGGTGGGTTTCTACACACAGGCGGAGTATCACACTTCGGAAGGGAGGGTGGATCTGGTAGTGAAGACTGCCGATTACATTTACGTTATGGAATTCAAACTGGAAGGTACTGCAGAAGAAGCTTTGCAGCAAATAGAAGAAAAACAGTATGCTCTTCCTTTTGAGGCAGACCCGAGGAAATTATTCAAAATAGGTGTGAACTTCAGTAATAAAACAAGGAATATAGAGAAGTGGATTATTGAATGACAGATTTGTGTAATTCGCGTTCTTTTATTCTGTTTTGACACTATCTTATGCGGATTGGAGTAGAGAGTCCTTTTATATTTCCTCTTTGTTGTGTGTTAAGTTAACGTAAGTTCCTAATTTCTAATTCCCAAAATTAGAAAAAAATGGTATCGGACAAAAACAAAATGGAAGAATTAAAAAATAAAAAAAAGAAAAGTCGGAAAAACCGGCCCGAATACTTGACTTCGCCTTTCGGATATCGTATCTTTGCAGGGTAGTTGATAATAGAGAATTCATACGACTTGTTTTCTAAGATAATAACAGACAAAAAATAAGAAAGGCGGTAATTTCAATAGGAAGTTATCGCCTTTCTTGTTGATATTTATTGGATTCGGGCTTAAAAGAGGCTTTTTACGTTTTTAATAAACGTTGAGCACATTCTTTAAAAACGTTCCTGTTATTCTTAAAAAAAGAATAACAAGAAGCTTAATAAAGCAAAAAATGCCTGTGATTTGTCTATATTTGAGACTGTGATAAGAACCTTTGGTATTCTGTTAATATGCTTCGTTTGGTAATTTTTTTTTGTACGATGATGCTTGAAAATACCATTCTAAATATATGAATATTTAAAAATTGATAGTAAATGGGTGCAGAAGGAGTAATAAATCATAGAAATAATGATTATCTTTGTGATGTTTCATTGCTAAAAAGAATACTTTTATGGATTTTAGTGTTAAGGATAAAATAGAGTATATTGTAGCTCTGATCAGTGAGTTTGCTAAGCTACATTCGCTTGCTCCCAGCCAGGCATACCGTTATTTGGATCGGTATAAAGCTATTGATTTCATAGATAAACACTATGGTATTGCTCATACACAACGTTTTGAGGATGTAATATCAGATATTACGGCTTATTGTCAACGTTTTGGAGGGGCAATAAAATGATTCTTTATCATGGTACAACGGTAGATATTAAGGAAATTGATCTTCAAAAATCAAAACCTAATAAAGACTTTGGAAAAGGGTTTTATCTTTCAGCTGAAAAAGAGCAGGCTATTGCTATGGCTGATTATAAAGCTGAACAGATAGATGGAGTGCCGGTCGTTAATGCTTTTGAATTTGACGAAGCTTGTTTGCATGATTCCTCCTTAACAGTGAAAGTCTTTAGCGAATACGATAATGAATGGGCGGATTTTATATTTGCTAACCGCAACAATCCTACATCAGCAAACGTTCACGACTATGATATTGTAATCGGACCGATAGCTAATGATCGTGTAGGAATTCAGATACGTAGATATATGGATAGAGAAATTGATTTGCCTACGTTTATTGAACGGCTGAAATATATGAAAGGAATGACTATTCAATATTATTTTGGAACTGAACGAGCAATTTGTTTACTGAAGAGAATATGAATGAGGTAGATTATGCGATAGAAGGTTTAGCAAAAGACCTTGTTTTATTGTTAATGGAAGATTTCGGTATGGATATGAAATCTGCATTGCGTACTCTGTATACATCGGATACGTATGCAAAATTGCAGGATGCTAAAACCGGACTTTATTTTCAGAGTCCTCGCTATGTGTATGACTTTTTGAGGAATGAAATTAAAACTGGTAAAATGTCATAGCTGACAGAAGCTATATATTATTATGGATTCGCCCCGCCAATTCTTTGCAAAGAGAATGGGCGGGGCGAATCCATTATTAATCAGTAAAGACTCATTACCCGGCATACGTTGCCTCGTGCACATCTGCCACAGCCCGTCCGCTCGGATCATTTTTCCCTTGCAACGTGGCATCCCAGGCGAGTGCTTCAGCAGTAGAGCAAGCCACGCTCGGCACACTGGGCACGCTTCGGGCAGCCGACTGACTGGGGAAGTGTTCTTCGAAAATGCTACGATAGTAATATTCCTCCTTATTCTGTGGCGGATTGATGGGAAACCGTTCGGCGGCATGTTCCATCTGATGGTCGGTGACGGCGGCCGAAGTAATGGCTTTCAATGTATCAATCCAATTGTAACCGACGCCATCGGAGAATTGCTCTTTTTGTCGCCAGGCAACACTCTGAGGCAGCATATCTTGAAAAGCTTCGCGCACAATGCGTTTCTCCACTTCTTTGCCCGGACACATCTTGACGGCAGGGCTGAGGTTCATTGCCACATCCAGAAACTCTTTATCGAGGAAGGGAACACGACCTTCCACACCCCAGGCAGAAAGGCTCTTATTGGCACGCAGACAGTCGTACAGGTGCAGCTTGGAGAGCTTACGGATCGTTTCTTCGTGGAAAGCCTGCGGTGTGGGGGCTTTGTGGAAGTATAGATAACCACCGAAAACCTCATCGGCACCTTCGCCACTAAGCACCATCTTGATGCCCATAGACTTGATGACACGTGCCAACAGGTACATCGGTGTGGAGGCACGAACAGTGGTAACGTCGTATGTTTCGATAAAGTAGATGACATCACGCAAGGCATCGAGCCCTTCCTGAATGGTATAATTGATTTCATGGTGAACAGTGCCGATGTATTCCGCCACTTCACGGGCTTTAATCAAGTCCGGTGCACCGCGCAGACCGACGGCGAAGGAGTGGAGTTGAGGCCACCAGGCTTCGCTCTGGTTATCAGTTTCAATGCGCTTGCGGGCATATTTCTTGGCAATGGCGGAGATGACGGAAGAGTCGAGCCCACCACTGAGCAGAACACCGTAAGGAACATCGGACATTAACTGGCGTTGCACGGCAGCTTCAAGGGCGAGTTTTACACTGTTGATTTCTGGTTGGGTAGCCCGGCGGGCGTTGGTGTCATTGGCTTTGACGACGGCATAATCGGTCCAGGGGCGTTGATACCAACGATGCATTTTCCCTTCACGTCCCCAGAAGTAATGTCCGGGCAGAAAAGGCTCGTAGGTATCACAGAAACCTTCGAGAGCTTTCAGTTCGCTACCGACGTAGATATGTCCCTGGTCGTCACGACCGATATAAAGAGGGATTACCCCGATAGGGTCACGGGCAATCAGATAATCGTCTGCTTCCTCATCGTAGAGGGCAAAGGCAAAGATACCGTTCAATTCTTCGAGGAAATGAATGCCTTTATCCTTATATAATGCGAGGATGACTTCACAGTCCGATCCTGTACGGAAAGCATATTTGCCGGCATAGTGGGAACGGATTTCCCGATGATTATAGATCTCACCGTTGACGGCAAGGATTTGCTTGCCATCCGGAGAATACAATGGTTGTCCGCCACTTTCCGGATCGACGATGGAAAGACGTTCGTGAGCCAGGATGGCACTGCCGCCTACATAAATACCACTCCAGTCCGGTCCGCGATGACGGATTTTCTGCGCCATTCGAAGCGCTTTGTTTCTCAATTCCTGGGATTGAGATTTGATATTGAAGATACCTACGATTCCACACATGATATTTAGTGATTAGGGGTTAATGATTAGTGATTAGTTCAGTGATTAGGGTTTAGTGATGAGTGATTAGTAATTAGTAAGCATAGCACAGCCTGCTAATCACTAATCACTTACCACTAATCACTCAAATACTTGTCTATCCGTTCTGCCACCCTCCGTCCGTCCGCCAGTGCATGCACCACAAGGCTGGCACCGCGTGCCGCATCACCTGCTACGAATACATTTTCCGGAAATTCCGGTTGTTCCGGTTTCAGGAAGCCCATGGCCAGAAGTACCATATCGGCGTCTATCACTTCCTTCTTTCCGGTAGGTTTCATGGTAGGGCGTCCTCCATCCTGAGCCGGAATCCATTCCACTTCTTCCACCTCTACACCGCAGACTTTTCCATTCTTGCCAATAAACTGATTGGATGCCAGCGACCAGCGGCGCGTGCAACCTTCTTCGTGACTTGAAGTCGTCTTCAGTACAATGGGCCATTGCGGCCAAGGAGTAGCGTCATTGTGACCTACGGGAGGCTGTGGCATGATTTCAATCTGTGTCACACTCACGGCTCCCTGGCGGATACTCGTACCGATACAGTCTGATCCTGTATCACCGCCACCGATGACGAGAACCCGTTTGCCCTTGGCATTTACCAGACGGTCTTTGGAGAACGTTTCTCCATCGAGGATATGATTTTGCTGGGACAGCATTTCGAGGGCAAGATAAATACCTTTCAGTTCGCGTCCGGGGATATTGAGGTCGCGTGCCTGTGGCGTCCCGGTGCAGATGCAGTAGGCATCAAAGCCCGCGGGGAGTTTCTGTACATCTACCGTTACGCCCATTTCGAACTTGATGCCTTCGGCTTCAAGCACTCCCATCCGGCGGTCGATTACTGCCTTATCGAGTTTAAAATTAGGAATACCATAGCGCAGTAATCCGCCGGGCATGGGTTTGCTGTCAAAAAGAGTCACTTCATAGCCTTTAGCATTCAGCCGGCAGGCAGCGGAGAGTCCCGCAGGACCTGCACCGATGATGGCAACCCGCTTTCCATTACGTTCGGGCTGAATGGGCACGATGTAACCTTCGCGAAAAGCCGCTTCGGCAATAGCCGCCTCGTTTTCACGAATGGTGACAGGCTCATCACACGAAAGCTTCAGTACACATGACTTTTCGCAAAGTGCCGGACAGATGCGTCCGGTAAATTCGGGGAAGTCGTTTGTGGCGGCGAGCACTTCGTATGCTTCGCGCCATTTACCTTTATAAAGTGCATCCTGAAATTCAGGTTGCTTATTGCCCAACGGGCATGCCCAGTGACAGAAGGGTACACCGCAATCCATGCAACGTGATGCTTGGAGTTTACGTTCGTGACTGTTTAAAGTTTGCTCCACCTGACTGAAGTCGGTGATACGTTCGTGGACAGGACGGTATCCCGCTTCCTGTCGTGGTATGTTTAAGAATGCTTTTGGATCTGCCATTTTTAGATTTATGATTTATAATTTATGTTTAGATTTATGATTTCGGGTTTATGATCTCTGCTTAGGCTTATGCTATGGCATGCCCTTATGATACCGTCCGGTAAGTCATAAATCATAAATCTGAAATCATAAATCTCTTAATAATCTCTCTGCATCTCTGCAATCTTCTGTTGCAGTTTCCGCATTTGCTCTTCTTGCAGTACCTTCTTGTACTCGATGGGGACTATCTGGATAAACTCATCCACATATCGGTTCCAGTCATCAAGCATAGTGCGTGCCAGGTTGGAGCCTGTATAGAGGTAGTGCTGACGGATGAGTTCGTGCAACTCCTTACGATAGGATGCTTCTTCAATGAGGCTTAGTTCCACCATTTCCATGTTACAGAAATAATCGAAGTTTCCATCCTTATTCCATACATAAGCTACACCACCCGACATACCGGCTGCGAAGTTGCGCCCTGTTGCCCCGAGGACTACCACACGACCGCCCGTCATGTACTCGCAACAATGATCGCCTACACCCTCTACTACGGCAATGGCACCGGAATTGCGGACAGCAAAACGTTCGCCTACGCGCCCATTGATGTAAACTTCACCACTGGTTGCGCCATAGAGCAAGGTGTTTCCTGCAATCGTATTCTTCTCGGCCTGGAAGTTAGAGCGTACCGGAGGCAATACGGCAATCCGTCCGCCCGAAAGGCCTTTGCCGAGGTAATCGTTCGCTTCACCTTCCAGCTTGAAGTTGACACCCGGTACAAGGAAGGCACCGAAACTTTGTCCTGCAGAACCTTTGAATTTTACGTTCAACGTATGTTCCGGCAGTCCCGCTTCACCGTACTTCGCGGCAATGGTGCCCGAAAGCATGGCTCCGCAAGCACGATCCGTATTGGCAATCGTATATTCCAGTGAGATTTCTTTCTGGTTTTCCAGAGCTTCGGCAGCGGCATGCAGCATTTCAACGTCTTTTACGTGGTCGATGCCGTGTTGCTGGTCGATGGTGTGGCGGATGGCTGCACCATTATCGATGCGTGCCAGTATTTTGTCGAAACTAATCAGGGATTGCTTGGGTGATTCGTTTTCTGACTTGCGGATAATAAGATCCGTGCGTCCGATGATGTCATCCAGGCGTTCCACACCGATTTCGGCGAGATACTCCCGCACTTCCTGCGCCAGGAAAGTGAAGAAGTTCACCAGATATTCGCTGCGTCCGTGGAAGCGCCGGCGAAGTTCCTCGTTTTGCGTTGCCACACCCACAGGGCAGGTGTTCTGATGGCATTTGCGCATCATGACGCAGCCCAGTACAATCAAAGCACTGGTTGCAAATCCGAACTCTTCGGCACCCAGCATCGCCATCAGTACGATGTCACGACCGGTTTTCAGTTGCCCGTCCACCTGCAACATCACTTGCCCGCGCAGACCGTTCAGTACAAGAGTTTGTTGCGTTTCACTCAGTCCCAGTTCAGGAGAGATACCGGCATAGCGGATACTGGAGGCAGGAGAGGCACCCGTACCACCTTCCGCACCGGAGATGACGATAAGGTCTGCTTTTGCTTTGGCCACTCCGGCGGCAATGGTTCCTACACCGCTTTCGGCTACCAGTTTCACACTGATCTTGGCACGAGGATTTACATTCTTCAGGTCGAAGATCAACTGTGCTAGGTCTTCGATGGAATAAATGTCGTGATGGGGCGGGGGAGAAATCAATGAAATGCCGGGAATGGAATGGCGCGTTTTCGCAATCACCTGGTCTACTTTAAAGCCCGGCAACTGACCGCCTTCACCCGGTTTGGCCCCTTGTGCCACTTTGATTTGTATTTCATCGGCGTTCACCAGATACTCCGTTGTTACGCCGAAACGTCCCGAAGCTACTTGCTTGATGGCGCTACGCAGACTGGTTCCGTCTTCGCGGGGCGTGAAGCGTGCGCTGTCTTCGCCGCCCTCACCTGTGTTGCTGCGTCCGTGAATCCGGTTCATGGCAATGGCCATTGCCTCATGCGCTTCTTTGCTGATAGACCCGTAACTCATGGCACCCGTCACAAAGCGGTGCATGATGCTTTCTACCGGTTCAACCTTATCTATAGAAATGGGGGCACGGCGGAAATCCAGGAAATCGCGCAGGAAGATAGGCGCTTCTTTTCCATCTACCAGACTGGTAAATTCTTTGAACTTCTTATAGCTGCCCAAGCGTGTGGCAAGTTGCAAGGTAGAAATGGTTTCCGGGTTCCAGGCATGTTTTTCTCCGTCTTTACGGAAAGCATACAAACCGTTGTTGGGGAGTAATCCGTCTACCTGTGCGGCAAAACCTGCATCGTGGAATGCGATTGCATCGCGTGCCACTTCATCCAGCCGGATACCGCCTATTGTGGATCTCAACCCGCCGAAATAAGCATTGCTGAGCTCTTCACTCAAACCTACGGCTTCGAATATTTTTGCTCCCCGATACGAGCGGATGGTACTGATACCCATCTTACTCATGATCTTGAACAATCCCTTGCAGATGGATTTGACATATTTCTTTTCGGCTGTGGCATAATCCAATTGGATTTCTTTCTTCGCCACCAGCTTGTCGATCACGGCAAATGCCATGTAAGGGTTCAGGGCGCTGGCGCCAAATCCCAGTAACAGGGCTGCGTGCATCACCTCGCGTATTTCACCGCTTTCCACGACCAATGCCGTCTGCACACGTTTACCCACGGAGATAAGGTGGTGGTGCACTGCGCTTACTGCCAGCAGGGAGGGGATAGCCGCATGAGTGGCATCCACATCACGGTCGCTCAATATAATGTAGTTCACCCCTTCGCTGACGGACTCTTCCGCTTGCTTGCAAAGTGCTGTGAGTGCTTCCTGCAATCCGGCGCGGCCCTTTGCTACTTCAAACAACAAGGGTAGTTTCACTGTTTTGAAACCTTTGTAGCGGATGTTGCAAAGAATATCCAGTTGTGCATTGCTCAGGATGGGATGGTTGAGGCGCACCATCTTACAATGGCTTTCGCTGGGTGTCAGGATGTTCATGCCCACGGCGCCGATATATTCCGTCAGTGACATTACCAGTTCCTCGCGTATCGGGTCGATAGGCGGATTGGTGACTTGTGCAAACTGTTGTCGGAAGTAATTGTACAGTAGTTGCGGCTTATCCGAAAGCACGGCAAGCGGCGTATCATTCCCCATTGAGTTGATAGGCTCGGCACCCGTGGTACACATCGGAACGATGAGCCGCTCCACATCTTCCTTGGAATAGCCGAAGGTACGCAGCATCCTCTCGTAATCGGGCACAGTGTGCGCTACCTTACGGCCGCTTTTCAGCTCATCCAGTTCGATGCGGTTCGTTGCCAGCCAACTGCGGTAAGGCTTGGCTTCGGCCAACTGTTTTTTCAATTCTCCGTCGTAGTAGATTTCGCCTTTCTCGGTATCTACCAGTAGTATCTTACCCGGTTGCAGGCGTCCCTTTTCTTTGATGTCTCCCGGTTCGAAATCCATCACGCCCACTTCGCTGGCCACTACCATCATGTCGTTGTGCGTAATCAGATAGCGTGCAGGACGCAATCCGTTACGGTCGAGCATACCGCCCGCAAAACGTCCGTCGCTGAACAGCAAGGCGGCAGGACCATCCCACGGTTCCATCAGGATGGAGTGGTATTCATAGAATGCTTTCAGATCTTCGCTGATAGGGTTCTTTTCGTTGAAAGATTCCGGTACTAGCATGGCCATGGCATGCGGCAGGCTGAGGCCTGACATAACGAGGAATTCCAAAACATTGTCCAGTGAGGCACTGTCGCTCATTCCCGGCTGAATGATGGGGCGTATCTCCCTGATGTCGCCCAAGACGGGAGAGGAGAGCACACTTTCACGGGCTTCCATCCAACCCCGGTTGCCGCGGATGGTGTTGATTTCGCCGTTGTGAGCCAGGAGGCGGAACGGTTGTGCCAGTCCCCAGGTAGGGAAGGTGTTGGTGCTGAAGCGGGAGTGCACCAGTGCTATGCCGCTGGTGAAGTAGGGGTTTGTCAGATCGGGGAAGTAGCCTCGCAGTTGCAGTGAAGAGAGCATACCTTTATAGATGATGTTCTTCGTGGATAGGGAGACAACGTAGAAATCTTCGCGCGTGGCAATATCGGATTTGCGTACTTTGTTTTCTATTCTTTTTCTTATGAGATAGAGTTTACGGTCGGCTGTCTCGCTTTCCGTAAATCCGGTGATGAAAATCTGTTTGATATCCGGTTCGTTGGCAAGTGCTGATTCTCCCAGAATTTCTGGACAAGTGGGCACATTGCGCAGGTGCATCAATGTCAATCCTTCTTTTTCAATCTCTTCGATGATAATGCTTAAGATAGCACCTTGGTCTTTCTCATCTTTCGGTAGAAAGAGAAGACCTGTACCGTATTTCCCTTTCTCGGGGACAGGAATACCCTGCAAAAGAATAAACTCGTGCGGGATTTGCAGCAGGATGCCGGCACCGTCTCCGGTTTTGTTATCTGCACCTTCGGCGCCCCGGTGACGCATGTTCTCCAACACCTTCAATGCAGACTCTACCAGTTCGTGTGACTTGCCTCCGTGAATGTTCACTAACATACCGACACCACAAGCGTCATGCTCGTTCTCTGCATCATACAAGCCCAACTGCTTGGGCTGTCGTTGATATACAGGATGTTGGCTTTCTTCCCTTCCCTGTTGTCCGGCTTTTCTCTTTGTTTCGTTGTTAAAAAGTTCTTCTTTCATCTTTTTAAGTTTACTTTATTCTGTAGTAATACCTATTATTGCTATCAAAATGTTTGGCAAAAGTATTAATTTAATTTCAAATTGGTATAATAATGTGGGTTTTTGTGACTTGCAAAATGTCTGTTTATTGGATCTGTGTTTTAAATTGAAATAAAATATATGCTTTTGTGTTTTGAATTGAAGTAAAATGCGTGGTTTATATTCTGTATTGTAAGTACGCCTTTCCCTCGTTCGAGAAATTGCCATATTGCCATAATGCCAAATAGCCAAAAGGGAAGTGCATGACATTTTTTTGTTTCATCCTTATCCGGATATAACCAAGTCCGTACCAACTCCGTGTCAAGTCCATACCAACTCCGTACCAAGTCCATTCCTATAGATACGGAGATGGTACGGACTTGATACAGTGTTGATATGGGATTGACATGGATTTAGTCTCTTTACCCGTTGGCAGAATTAATTTCTTTCTTTAGGGTATGAATAAAATGAGTATCTCTACATTAAGTAAATAGAGTATCTCAATTCCCCTCCTCCGTCGGAGGAGGGGTGCCCAGAGGGCAGGGTGGTAGGTAAAGCAAGAAATACCGATGAATCATATAAATAAGGAATTCTTTTCTCACCTACCACCTCCCCCTTCGGGTACTCCTCCTCCGACAGAGGAGGAGAATTGAGATAGTACTGTTTAATCACTTTTATTCATTACTTTTCCATTATGAATTAATTCCGCCAACAGGTTCTTTTTATCTTATTGGCCTTTTCCTTTGGCCTTGGCAATTTGGCTTTTTGGCAATTTGGCAACCTTGAAAAACGACAGTCTTTATCGGATTGGAAGATTTTTCCGCTATCTCCTTTCAATATAAAACTAAAATTCCATTGCTTACTTTGAATTTATAAAATTACTCCTTTTGCTTTAATAAGTTTGTTTTCTTTAACTTTTTGACAAGAAAACATCTTTTTTCTATTCTTTTGATAAATAAATAGGCAAAACATTAACTTTATGTTCTCGGGTTTTTATATCTTTGCAGCGCAAAATCAAATATTAATTAGTATGTGTGGAATCGTAGGCTATATTGGTCAAAAGAAAGCCTACCCCATTCTTATCAAAGGATTGAAGCGATTAGAGTATCGCGGATATGATAGTGCAGGGGTAGCATTAATCAGTGATAACCGACAGTTGAACGTTTACAAAACGAAAGGTAAGGTTTCGGAACTGGAAACTTTCGTTACTCAAAAAGATATTTCCGGTAACATCGGAATTGCCCATACCCGTTGGGCTACGCACGGGGAACCTTGCTCCGCTAACGCCCATCCTCATTATTCCTCTTCCGAACATCTCGCTCTCATCCACAACGGCATCATCGAAAACTACGCCGTCCTCAAAGAAAAACTTCAGGCCAAAGGCTATTCATTCAAAAGCAGTACGGACACTGAAGTACTGGTGCAACTGATAGAATTCATCCAGAAATCCAAAAATACAGATCTGCTGACTGCTGTGCAATTAGCGTTGCGTGAAGTAATCGGCGCTTATGCCATTGCCGTGCTGGATAAGGACAATCCGGATGAGATTATTGCAGCCCGCAAGAGTAGTCCGTTGGTGGTAGGTATCGGTGAAGATGAGTTTTTCCTGGCTTCGGATGCTACGCCGATTGTGGAATATACAGATAAAGTCGTATATTTGGAAGATGAAGAGATCGCCGTCATCCGCCGCGGAGAGAAACTGAAGGTGGTGAACCTGAAAAATGTGGAATGTCCGCACGAAGTGAAGACGGTGGCGCTGAATCTGGGACAGTTGGAAAAGGGTGGTTATCCGCACTTCATGCTGAAAGAGATTTTTGAACAGCCCGATTGCATTCATGACTGTATGCGCGGACGTATCAATGTAGAAAGTACCAATGTGGTGCTTTCCGCAGTGATTGATAATAAAGACCGCCTGTTGGCAGCCAAACGTTTCATCATCGTGGCGTGCGGTACTTCCTGGCATGCGGCTCTTATCGGAAAGCATCTGATAGAAAGTCTTTGCCGCATTCCGGTGGAAGTGGAGTATGCTTCGGAATTCCGTTACCGTGATCCGGTGATAGACAGTAAGGATGTGGTGATTGCGATTTCGCAAAGTGGCGAGACGGCGGATACACTGGCAGCTGTGGAACTGGCGCGGAGTCGTGGGGCATTTATCTATGGCATCTGTAATGCGATTGGTTCGTCTATTCCGAGGGCTACGCATACGGGTTCTTATATCCACGTAGGCCCTGAAATCGGAGTGGCTTCCACCAAAGCGTTTACGGGACAGGTGACAGTGCTCACCATGCTGGCGCTGACGCTTGCCAAGGAGAAGAATACGATAGATGAGGGGCAGTTCCTTGCCATTGTGCAAGAGCTGAACCGCATTCCTGATAAGATGAAAGAAGTGCTGAAGCTGAATGGCAGCATTGCAGAGCTTTCCAAAATTTTCACGTATGCGCATAACTTTATCTATCTGGGACGCGGATATTCGTATCCCGTAGCCCTGGAAGGTGCGTTGAAGCTGAAAGAAATCTCTTATATCCATGCCGAGGGTTATCCGGCTGCTGAAATGAAGCACGGGCCTATCGCATTGGTAGATGCTGAAATGCCGGTGGTAGTGATTGCTACACAGAACGGGCTTTATGAGAAAGTATTGAGCAATATACAGGAAATCAAGGCGCGTAAGGGCAAAGTGATTGCTCTGGTGACAAAAGGGGATACGGTTATCAGCAAGATTGCCGATACTTGTATCGAGTTGCCGGAAACAATCGAGTGCCTCGACCCGTTAATTACTACAGTGCCGTTGCAGTTACTGGCCTATCATATCGCAGTATGCAAAGGGATGGATGTGGATCAGCCGAGAAACTTGGCGAAGAGCGTCACAGTGGAATAAAGAGGGTAATACGAAATAAATAGTAAACGATAAATTGTACTTTGTACATTGTAAATGAACTGATGGAAGAACTGAAGCATGAATGTGGCGTTGCCATGATACGCCTGCTGAAACCTCTGGAATACTATGAACAGAAGTATGGCACATGGATGTACGGTTTGAACAAACTCTATCTTCTGATGGAGAAGCAGCACAACCGCGGACAAGAAGGCGCCGGTCTGGCTTGCGTAAAGCTGGAAGCAAATCCCGGTGAAGAGTATATGTTCCGTGAGCGTGCACTCGGTTCGGGCGCCATTACCGAGATATTCGGTACGGTGCAGAACAACTTTAAGGATCTGACAAAAAAGCAGCTTCATGATGTGGATTACGCTAAGAAATACCTCCCTTTTGCGGGCGAGGCTTACATGGGGCACTTGCGCTATTCCACTACCGGAAAGAGCGGCATTTCCTATGTGCACCCTTTCCTGAGGCGTAACAACTGGCGGGCTAAGAATCTCGCTCTTTGCGGCAATTTCAACATGACGAACGTGGATGAGATCTTTGCACGTATCACTGCTATCGGCCAGCATCCGCGGAAGTATGCCGATACGTACATCATGCTGGAACAAGTGGGGCACCGTCTCGACCGTGAAGTGGAGCGCCTCTTCAATCTTGCCGAAGCGGAAGGATTGACAGGCATGGGCGTGACTCACTATATAGAAGATCATATGGACCTGGCAAACGTGCTGCGTACTTCGAGCAAGGAGTGGGACGGGGGCTATGTGATATGCGGACTGACGGGAAGCGGTGAATCGTTTGCTGTGCGCGACCCGTGGGGAATCCGCCCCGCATTCTGGTATCAGGATGATGAAGTGGCAGTGCTTGCCAGCGAACGCCCTGTGATACAAACCGCTTTCAATGTGCCGGCAGACAGCATTAAGGAATTGATGCCCGGACAAGCCTTGCTGATTAACAAGACAGGCAAGCTGCGCACCACCCAAATCAATAAAGTACGCGAGGTGAAACCCTGTTCTTTCGAACGTATTTATTTCTCACGAGGCAGTGATGTGGATATTTACAGGGAACGTAAACTATTGGGTGAGAAACTGATACCTAACATCCTGAAAGCCATCAATAAAGACCTTGACCATACTGTGTTTTCCTTCATCCCGAATACAGCGGAAGTTGCTTTCTACGGCATGTTGCAGGGACTGGATGATTATCTGAATGAAGAGAAAGTGCAACAGATCGCTTCCTTGGGACATAGTCCCAGTCTGGAAGAGCTGGAACAGATACTTTCCCGCCGTATCCGTAGCGAAAAGGTAGCTATCAAGGATATCAAACTGCGCACGTTTATTGCAGAAGGAAACAGCCGCAATGACTTGGCTGCGCACGTGTATGATATCACCTATGGCAGTCTGGTGCCGGGTGTGGACAATCTTGTCATTATCGACGACTCCATTGTGCGCGGAACCACTCTGAAGCAGAGTATCATCGGTATTCTCGACCGTCTGGGCCCCAAGAAGATTGTGATTGTTTCTTCTTCCCCGCAGGTACGTTATCCCGATTATTACGGCATCGACATGGCAAAGATGAGTGAATTCATTGCTTTTAAAGCGGCCATCGAGTTGCTGAAAGACCGGGATATGAAAGATGTGATTGCTGCTGCCTACCGCAAATCGAAAGACCAGGTAGGGTTGCCGAAAGAGCAAATGGTGAACTATGTGAAGGATATCTATGCACCTTTCACTGACGAGGAAATCTCCGCCAAGATGGTGGAACTGCTGACACCTGCCGGAACAAAGGCGAAGGTGGAAATCGTATACCAACCGTTGGAGGGGCTGCATGAGGCTTGTCCCAATCATCGGGGAGACTGGTATTTCAGCGGTGATTATCCTACGCCGGGCGGGGTGAAGATGCTGAATAATGCCTTTATTGACTATATAGAACAAGTATATCAATTTTAACGAAATAGTGTTTAGTGATAAATGATTAACGTTAATCACTTATCACTAAATACTAATCACTAACTAACATGAGAAATGTAACTCTTATCCTCGACGACGGGAGCCGCTTCCACGGCAAGTCGTTTGGCTACGAAAAGCCGGTAGCGGGAGAGGTGGTTTTCAACACAGCTATGACGGGGTATCCCGAGAGCTTGACTGACCCCTCGTATGCCGGACAGTTGATGACGCTCACTTATCCGTTGGTGGGCAATTATGGTGTGCCGCCTTTCACTATCGAACCGAATGGACTGGCTACCTTTATGGAAAGCGAACGTATCCATGCGGAAGCCATCATTGTAAGTGATTATAGTGAGGACTTTAGCCATTGGAACGCTGTGGAAAGCCTTGCTGATTGGCTGAAGCGCGAACAGGTGCCGGGCATCACAGGTATCGATACGCGTGAACTGACAAAGGTGCTCCGCGAACATGGCGTGATGATGGGTAAGATCGTCTTTGACGATGAACCGGAGAATGTGCCCGATGCCGTGTATGCGGGAGTGAACTATGTGGATAAGGTGAGTTGCAAGGAGATAATCCGGTACAACGAAGGTGCGGGTAAGAAGAAAGTAGTCCTGGTGGATTGTGGAGTGAAGAGCAATATTCTTCGCTGTCTGCTGAAGCGTGATGTGGAAGTCATCCGTGTGCCTTGGAACTATGATTATAATGAACTGGAGTTCGATGGACTTTTCATCAGTAACGGTCCGGGTGATCCGGATACCTGTGATGCTGCGGTGCAGAATATCCGCCGGGCAATGAAGAATGAAAAACTACCTATCTTCGGTATCTGCATGGGAAATCAGTTACTGAGCAAGGCAGGAGGAGCAAAGATATACAAGCTGAAATATGGTCATCGCAGTCACAACCAACCGGTGCGTATGGTGGGCACGGAGCGTTGCTTCATCACTTCGCAGAATCATGGTTATGCAGTGGACAACACTACGCTGACGGAAGATTGGGAACCGCTGTTCATCAATATGAACGACGGGTCTAATGAGGGCATTAAACATAAACGGAATCCCTGGTTCTCTGCACAATTCCATCCGGAAGCTGCCAGCGGGCCGACGGATACGGAGTTTTTGTTTGATGAGTTCGTGAAACTGCTGTAAAATAGTATCTAAATTCCCCTCCTCCGACGGAGGAGGGGTGCCCAAAGGGCGGGGTGGTAGGTAAAAAAATTCCTTAGCCTTATAATCCATAGGTATTTTATTGCTTTACCTACCACCTCCCCCCCCGTTGGGGTACTCCTCCTTCCAGAAGGAGGAGAATTGAGATAGATTTTAGAAATATAATGAATAAATAGAAATGAAAGAAAACAATATAAAGAAAGTCCTGCTACTCGGTTCCGGTGCACTGAAAATCGGTGAGGCAGGTGAGTTCGACTACTCCGGCAGCCAAGCACTCAAAGCCTTGAAAGAAGAAGGTATCTACACCGTTCTTATCAATCCGAACATCGCTACTGTGCAGACTTCGGAAGGCGTTGCCGACCAGATTTATTTCCTGCCTGTCACTCCTTATTTTGTAGAGAAAGTCATCGAAAAAGAACGTCCGGACGGCGTTATGCTCGCCTTTGGTGGACAAACGGCATTGAACTGCGGTGTTGCCCTCTACAAAGACGGAGTTTTTGAGAAATATGGTGTAAAAGTTCTTGGTACTCCCGTGCAAGCCATTATCAATACGGAAGACCGTGAGATTTTCGTGCATAAGTTGAATGAAATCAATGTAAAGACTATTAAAAGCGAAGCCGTAGAAAATGCCATTGATGCCCGTCGTGCTGCTGCCGAATTGGGTTATCCGGTGATTGTCCGCGCTGCATACGCGCTTGGCGGACTGGGTTCCGGCTTCTGTGACAATGAAGAAGAACTGGATGTATTGGTTGAGAAAGCTTTCTCCTTCTCCCCGCAGGTGCTTGTGGAAAAATCCTTGCGTGGATGGAAAGAAGTGGAGTATGAGGTGGTGCGCGACCGCTTTGACAACTGTATCACCGTTTGTAACATGGAGAACTTCGACCCGCTGGGCATCCATACGGGAGAGTCCATTGTTATCGCTCCGTCACAGACGCTAAGTAACTCCGATTATCATAAGCTGCGCGAACTTGCTATCCGTATTATTCGCCATATCGGTATTGTAGGAGAATGTAATGTGCAGTATGCATATGATCCTGAAAGTGAAGATTATAGAGTGATTGAGGTAAATGCCCGCTTGAGCCGTTCTTCTGCTCTGGCTTCTAAAGCTACGGGGTATCCGCTTGCTTTCGTTGCTGCAAAACTCGGTCTTGGCTACGGATTGTTCGACCTGAAGAATTCTGTAACGAAAACCACAAGTGCTTTCTTTGAACCTGCATTGGACTATGTGGTCTGCAAAATACCCCGTTGGGACTTGGGTAAGTTCCATGGTGTAGACAAGGAACTGGGTTCCAGCATGAAGTCAGTAGGCGAGGTGATGGCTATCGGCCGTACTTTTGAAGAAGCCATTCAGAAAGGTCTGCGTATGATAGGACAGGGGATGCATGGTTTCGTGGAAAATAAGGAACTTGTTATCTCTGATATAGACAAGGCACTCCGTGAACCGACGGACAAGCGTATCTTCGTCATATCCAAAGCTTTCCGTGCCGGATATACCGTTGATCAGGTGCACGAACTGACGAAGATCGATAAGTGGTTTCTGGAGAAGCTGATGAACATAATGAACACCAGCAAAGAGTTGGAACAGTGGAGTAAGAACCACAAACAGATAGCCGATCTGCCTTTGGAATTGCTGAAAAAAGCCAAGGTACAAGGTTTCTCCGATTTCCAGATAGCTCGCGCCATCGGTTATGAAGGAGACATGGAAGACGGTATCCTCTATGTACGCAATCATCGTAAGAGCGTTGGCATTGTCCCTGTGGTGAAGCAAATAGACACTCTTGCTGCCGAATATCCTGCACAGACTAATTACCTGTATCTGACGTATAGTGGCATCGCTAATGATGTTCATTATCTCGGCGACCGTAAATCCATCGTTGTACTTGGTTCCGGTGCGTATCGTATCGGGTCTTCCGTAGAGTTTGACTGGTGCGGTGTACAGGCACTGAATACCATCCGTAAAGAGGGATATCGCAGCGTTATGATCAACTATAATCCCGAAACCGTATCTACGGACTATGATATGTGCGACCGCCTCTACTTCGACGAACTTACCTTCGAACGGGTAATGGATATCCTTGAACTGGAAAATCCGCACGGGGTGATTGTTTCTACCGGTGGTCAGATACCGAATAATCTTGCCCTGCGTCTGGATGCGCAGAAGGTGCCTATACTCGGTACTTCCGCCAAAAGCATTGACAATGCCGAAGACCGTGAGAAGTTCTCTGCCATGCTGGACCGTATCGGAGTAGACCAGCCTCGCTGGCGCGAACTTACGAGCATGGATGACATCAACGAGTTTGTGGAAGAAGTAGGTTTCCCGGTACTTGTGCGTCCGTCATACGTGCTTTCAGGTGCTGCAATGAACGTTTGTTCCAATCAGGAAGAACTGGAACGCTTCCTGCAACTTGCGGCCAATGTATCGAAGAAGCATCCGGTGGTTGTCAGCCAATTCATCGAACATGCCAAGGAGGTGGAAATGGATGCGGTGGCACAGAATGGAGAAATTGTGGCATACGCTATCTCTGAACATATTGAGTTTGCCGGAGTGCATTCGGGCGATGCTACGATTCAATTTCCGCCTCAGAAGCTTTATGTGGAGACGGTACGCCGCATTAAGCGTATCAGTCGTGAGATTGCACGCGAACTGAATATCTCCGGTCCGTTCAATATCCAGTATCTGGCCCGTGAGAATGACATTAAGGTGATTGAATGTAACCTACGTGCATCCCGTAGTTTCCCGTTCGTCAGCAAGGTGCTGAAGATTAATCTTATCGAACTGGCTACGAAGGTGATGTTAGGGCTTCCGGTAGAAAAGCCGAATAAGAATCTCTTTGAACTGGACTATGTAGGCATCAAGGCCAGCCAGTTCTCTTTCAATCGCTTGCAAAAGGCCGACCCGGTGTTGGGTGTGGATATGGCATCTACAGGTGAAGTAGGTTGTATCGGAAGTGATACGTCCTGTGCCGTGCTGAAGGCTATGCTTTCTGTAGGCTACCGCATACCGAAGAAGAATATCCTGCTTTCTACCGGTACACCGAAACAGAAGGTGGAAATGCTTTCCGCTGCCCGTCTGCTTCAGCAAAAAGGGTATAAGCTCTTTGCAACGGGAGGTACCAGTAAGTTCCTTACGGAGAATGGGGTGGAGAATACGCAGGTGTATTGGCCCAGTGAGACTAACCAACAGCCGCAAGCGTTGGATATGCTGCACAAAAAGGAGATCGACATGGTGGTGAATATTCCGAAGAACCTCACTGCGGGTGAGTTGAGCAACGGATATAAAATTCGTCGTGCCGCTATCGACCTGAATGTTCCGCTGATTACGAATGCCCGCCTGGCAAGTGCTTTCATCAATGCTTTCTGTACGATGACGCTGGATGATCTGGCAATTAAATCGTGGGCGGAGTATAAATAATCTCTGTATAACAAAGTGATAACGCCCCGTTGCATTGCAAAGATGTAACGGGGCTTTTGCTTTTTATATGCTGCAAAACATATCCCTATTTCTTGCTGATTCAGAATAAATAATCTTTCTTTGCACCAGCACAGTTCAGCACAGTTGCCTGTGTCATCCTTACTTTGATTAAACCTGTATACGCAATATGAAAACAATTTTCGGGCAACAAACGACGAAGGTAAAACAACTGGCCGATTTGATCAGCCAGGATATTTCCATGGGACGTTACAAGACGGATACCGCCCTGCCTTCCATCAATCAGCTGAGCCACGATTATAAAGTTTCCCGCGACACGGTTTTTAAAGCTTTTATTGATCTGAAGGAGCGGGGGATTATCGACTCTACCCCTGGTAAAGGTTACTATGTGGTGAACCGCCAGAAAAATATCCTGCTGCTGCTCGATGAATACTCACCCTTTAAAGATACGCTGTATAACAGCATCATCCGCCGCCTTTCTACGCGTTATAAGGTAGACCTGTGGTTTCATCAGTATAACGAGGCATTGTTCAATGCTATTCTTCGCGATTCCATTGGCCGCTATAATAAATACGTGGTAATGAACTTCGATAATGAAAAGATTTCTCCTTATCTCTATAAGATAGACTCTTCCCGCCTGTTGCTGCTTGATTTCGGGCAATTTGATAAGCGGGAGTACTCATACATCTGCCAGGACTTCGGTGAAGCCTTTTACGCAGCTATGGCTCAATTGTCAGATAGGTTGCAGAACTATCGCAAGCTTATCCTGTTTCTGGCACGGGAAAGTAAGCATCCCAAGGAGACGTGCGATTATTTCAGGAAGTATTGTGCAGATCATCAATTGGAATGTGAGATAATAGAGACTTTGGACGACAGGGAAGTGCATTCCGGTGAAGCCTATATTGCCATTCGTCAGGTGGATGTGGTGGAGATTGTGAAAAAGAGCCGTGCGGCAGGTTTGACGTGTGGCGTTGATTTCGGCTTGATAGCCTATAATGATACGCCAGCTTATGAAGTGATTGATAAGGGAATAACAGTGATGAGTGTTGATTGGCAAAAGATGGGAATCCTGACGGCAGATTTCATCTTGAGTGGCAAACCCATACAGGTTTGTCTGCCGACGGAAGTAAATTTAAGAGGCTCTTTATAGCCTTTTTTTACAAACTGATTTCAGCACAGTTCAGCATAGATGATGTTTTATTAACCAAATAAATGATAGCATGAAAAAGTATCCGAAAATCGGGATTCGTCCCACTATCGACGGCCGCCAGGGTGGCGTACGTGAAAGCCTTGAAGAAAAGACAATGAACCTGGCTAAAGCAGTAGCCGAGTTGATCACCAGTAACTTGAAGAATGGTGACGGAAGTCCTGTGGAGTGTGTGATTTCAGACAGTACCATCGGTCGCGTAGCCGAAAGCGCGGCTTGTGCCGAGAAGTTTGAACGCGAAGGCGTGGGTTCTACTATCACAGTGACCTCTTGCTGGTGCTACGGTGCTGAGACTATGGACATGAATCCGTATTATCCGAAAGCTGTTTGGGGATTTAACGGTACGGAACGTCCGGGAGCTGTATATCTGGCAGCTGTACTGGCAGGACATGCACAAAAAGGATTACCTGCTTTTGGCATTTACGGACGTGATGTGCAGGATCTGGATGACAATTCCATCCCTACCGACGTTGCAGAAAAACTGCTTCGTTTTGCACGTGCCGCACAGGCAGTAGCGACCATGCGCGGAAAATCTTATCTGTCGATGGGTAGCGTATCCATGGGTATTGCCGGTTCTATTGTGAATCCGGATTTCTTCCAGGAATATCTGGGCATCCGTTGCGAGTCTGTAGACCTGACCGAAATTATCCGTCGCATGACTGAAGGTATCTATGATAAGGAAGAGTTCGCTAAAGCCATGGTATGGACAGAGAAATATTGCAAGAAGAATGAGGGCAAGGATTTCAATCTCCCCGCAAAGACCAAGACCCGTGAGCAAAAAGACGAAGATTGGGAGTTTATTGTGAAAATGACCCTCATCATGCGCGACCTTATACAAGGTAATCCGAAACTTCGCGAAATGGGATTCAAGGAAGAAGCACTTGGACACAATGCCATTGCCGCCGGTTTCCAGGGACAACGCCAGTGGACGGATTTTTATCCGAATGGTGACTACTCCGAAGCTCTGCTGAATACTTCTTTTGACTGGAACGGTATCCGTGAAGCATACGTAGTAGCTACTGAAAATGATGCCTGCAACGGTGTAGCCATGCTCTTCGGTCATTTGCTGACAAACCGTGCACAGATATTCTCTGACGTGCGTACATATTGGAGTCCTGAAGCTGTGAAACGTGTTACGGGTAAAGAATTGACCGGTTTGGCAGCTAATGGTATTATCCATCTGATTAACTCCGGTGCTACCACTCTGGACGGTACAGGCCAGCAAACAAATGCACAGGGTGAACCTGTCATGAAACCTCATTGGGAAATCTCCGAGGCTGAAATGGAGAAATGTCTTGAAGCTACCACCTGGTATCCTGCTAACCGTGATTATTTCCGTGGAGGTGGTTTCTCTTCCAACTTCCTGTCGAAGGGTGGAATGCCTGTAACTATGACTCGTCTGAATCTGGTAAAAGGCCTTGGCCCTGTGCTTCAGATTGCTGAGGGATGGACGGTAGAGATTGATCCGGAAGTTCACAAGCTGCTGGATGAACGTACGGACCGTACTTGGCCTACTACTTGGTTTGTGCCCCGTCTTTGCGATAAACCGGCATTTGAAGATGTGTACTCGGTAATGAATAACTGGGGAGCCAATCATGGTGCTATCAGTTACGGACATATCGGTCAGGATTTGATTACGCTGGCTTCCATGCTTCGTATTCCTGTTTGCATGCACAATGTGGATGAGAAGAAGATATTCCGTCCTGCTGCTTGGAATGCATTCGGTATGGATAAAGAAGGAGCTGATTACAGAGCCTGCACAACGTACGGACCTATCTATAAATAACAAATAGAAATAGACATGATAACAAACGAACACATAGAACAATTCATAGCCCAGGCGCATCGGGTAGGAGATGCCGGATTGACAATATGCAGTAGCGGCAATATCTCCTGGCGCATTGGTGACGAAGTCCTGCTTTCCGGAACAGGTTCATGGGTACCTTCTCTACCTAAAGAAAAAGTAGCTGTCTGCCGCCTTTCTACAGGAGAAGTATTGAATGGAGTGAAACCCTCTATGGAAAGCGGTTTCCATCTCGGAGTACTCCGTGAGCGTCCTGATGTGAATGTAGTTCTGCATTTCCAGTCACACTATGCCACGGCTGTGGCGTGTATGAAGAATCGTCCTACGAACTTCAACGTAACAGCAGAGATTCCCTGCCATGTGGGAAGCGAGATTCCGGTAGTTCCTTATTATCGTCCGGGATCGAAAGAATTGGCTCAGGGAGTGATTGATGCTTTGAAAGACCATAATTCCGTCCTCTTGCTGAAACATGGGCAGGTGGTGTGTGGCAAGGACTTCGACCAGGCTTTTGAACGCGCTATGTTCTTTGAAATGGCATGCCGCATCATGATCCAGTCCGGAGGAGACTACACAGTACTTACTCCTGAAGAGATCGACGATCTTGAAACATACATTTTAGGAAAGAAGACTAAATGATGAATACCTATCTGGCAGTAGATTTTGGAGGTGGAAGCGGTCGCATTATGGCCGGTTCCATCTGCCAGGGTACGCTGAAACTGGAAGAGGTGTACCGCTTTCCAAACCGCCAGGTGCGGATGGGAAACCATGTGTACTGGGATTTTCTGGCTCTGTTTGATGAGATGAAGAACGGACTCCGGCAAGCGGTGCGCAAGGGATATCATATCAGGAGCATTGGCATTGATACCTGGGGCGTGGACTTTGGATTGATAGACCGTAACGGTAACTTGCTGGGAAACCCAGTGTGTTATCGTGACCCCCGAACGGATGGTTTGCCGGAAGAGTTTTTCGGTGACAACTTTGTTCGGCACTATTCCGAAGCCGGCATACAAGTGATGTCCATCAATACACTTTTCCAGCTTTACAGCATGAAGAAAAGTGGTGATACGCAATTGGAAGTTGCAGACCGTCTTCTGTTTATGCCCGATCTTTTCAGTTACTTCCTCACAGGGGTGGCAAATAATGAATACTGCATTGCATCCACTTCCGAACTGCTTGATGCACGTAGCCGGACTTGGAATCAGCCACTCATCCATCGTTTGGGAGTACCTGCACATCTCTTTGGAGACATTGTGATGCCCGGTACGGTACGTGGCAAACTGAAACGGGAGATTGCCGAAGAAATTGGTCTGACGGATGAAGTGGATGTCATAGCTGTCGGTTCGCACGATACGGCAAGTGCTGTTTATGCGATTCCTTCGACACAGGTGGATAAATCCCGTTGTGCCTTCCTCAGTTCCGGTACGTGGTCTCTGCTGGGTGTTGAACTGGATGAGCCTATCCTCACGGAAGAAGCTTGCCGGGCCGGCTTCACCAATGAGGGCGGGGTAGGCGGTAAGATTCGTTTTCTTCAGAATATCACCGGGCTTTGGATCTTGCAACGTCTTATGGCACAATGGAAAGAAAGAGGAGAGCGATGTGAATACGATTTCTTGCTTTCTGCCGCTGAATCTGCGGATATTCCATCCGTCATTGACGTAGATGATAAAATATTCCAGAACCCTGTGGATATGGAGGATGCCATTGCGGAGTATTGTGAAGCGCACGGACAGCCTATACCGGAAACTTACGGTGAGGTAGTGCGTTGTGTACTCCAATCACTCGCCCTGCGCTATAAGCAAGGAATAGACCAACTGAATCGTCTGCTTCCCGCTCCGATAGAACAGCTCAATATCATCGGTGGCGGATGCCGTAATTCACTGCTGAACCGCCTGACAGCCGAGGCTTTGGGTATTCCCGTCTATGCCGGACCTGTAGAGGCAACCGCTATCGGTAATATCCTGGTGCAAGCCATTGCCAAAGGAGAGATCGGCAGCCGTGAAGAAATCAAAGAATTTATTTAATAACTTAGCCGGAACGCAGATAAACACTGCTTTGCGTAGATAATTATCGTATCACTTTTTAATCTGCTAAAATCTGTGTTTATTTGCGTTTCAATATTGATTTACTATGGACACATCAATCAAACGTTATCCCGCCAAAGAGCATCATCAGCCGGTGGAACGTATCTGCCGGACACTGGAACTCCGTGACGATCCGCAGTTGATAGCCGAATATCGTCGCCGGCACAGCCAAGGGACTATCTGGCCCGAAATACCTGCCGGTATCCGTGAAGCCGGTATTCTGGAAATGGAAATATATCTTTTGGACACCCGCCTGTTTATGATAGTCGAAGTGCCTGTAGGGTTTGACTGGGATGCAGCTATGGAGCGCCTCGCTTCCTTGCCCCGACAACAGGAGTGGGAAGACTATATGGCCATCTTCCAGCTTGTGAAACCCGGTTCCACAGCCGCCGAGAAATGGCAACCGATGGAGCGTATTTTCTACCTTTATGACTAATCCCAGCCAAAGAAATAACTACCATGAAGAACAACACTAAGAAAAACAGCATTATCAGTAAAGACGGAGTAAGCTACCTCATTCCGTTCATTCTTATCACCAGTTGCTTTGCCTTGTGGGGCTTTGCCAACGATATCACGAATCCGATGGTGAAAGCCTTTTCCAAGATTTTCCGTATGAGTGTTACCGACGGGGCACTGGTGCAGGTGGCTTTCTATGGCGGATATTTTGCCATGGCATTCCCCGCAGCTATTTTTATCCGTCGCTTTTCATATAAAGCAGGGGTACTGCTGGGACTGGGATTGTATGCTATCGGTGCATTCCTGTTCTATCCCGCCATGCTGACGGGTAATTACTATCCCTTCCTTATAGCCTACTTTATATTGACATGCGGACTCTCGTTTCTGGAAACCAGCTGTAATCCCTATATCCTTTCTATGGGCGATGAAGCTACATCCACACGCCGACTGAACCTTGCACAGTCTTTCAATCCGATGGGCTCGTTATTAGGTATGTACGTGGCGATGAACTTTATTCAGAATCGCTTGAACCCGATGGATACGATGGAGCGTAGCCAGCTTTCGGATACAGAATTTGCTGCGGTACGTGATTCAGACCTGATGGTACTGATTGCGCCTTATCTGATTATCGGGCTTGTCATTTTGGCTATGCTGATCGTGATCCGTATGGTGAAGATGCCGAAGAATGGCGATCAGTCTCATAACATCAACTTCCTGCCTACATTGAAACGTATATTCGGTATACACCATTACCGCGAAGGAGTGATCGCACAGTTCTTCTATGTAGGTGCGCAGATTATGTGCTGGACATTTATCATTCAATATGGTACGCGCTATTTCATGTCGGAAGGAATGGAAGAGAAAGCTGCGGAAGTGCTTTCACAGCAATATAACATTGTGGCTATGATTATCTTCTGTGCCAGCCGCTTCATCTGTACGTTTATCCTGAGGTATCTCAGTCCGGGGCTGTTGCTGAAAGTACTGGCTATTGCAGCTTGCTTCTTCACGGCCGGGGTGATTGGTTTCCAGGATATCTGGGGAATGTACTGCCTCGTAGGAGTATCTGCTTGTATGTCTCTGATGTTCCCCACAATCTACGGTATAGCATTGCAGGGATTGGGTGATGATGCCAAATTCGGTGCTGCCGGATTGATTATGGCGATTCTCGGAGGTTCGGTATTACCTCCGGTTCAGGCAAGCATTATAGACTGTGGTACATTGCTGGGTATGCCTGCTGTGAACCTGTCATTCATCCTTCCGTTCATTTGTTTTGTGGTGATTGTGATCTATGGACACCGGTCCTATTGCAGGGAAAAAATGCGAAAGTAATTATAGATACATCTGAATTTGATGATGGAGAACCTTTTATAGAAAAAAAAGTTCTCTTTTTTATTTATATAGTTGTATTTCTTCTTTTTTTGCTACTTTTGTGTTGCAAAATGAAACAAGCAAATATTTCGCATAACATAAAATTCTTCTGGTACAGATGAAACAATATCTTCTACTTCTGTTTTTCTACCTCTTGTCTGTAAATTGGGCTTTTGCACAAAAAGATGCGATAGAGGGTAAAAGTTATATCCTTTGTATAAACTCATATACGGAATCATCTCCCTGGAGCAGCCGGCTTATTTCCAACGTTACGGAATTCGTTCAAAAAGACCCTGGAATCACTCTCTACGTAGAGCATCTGAATATGCTGCTGGTTGAAAATGATTCCATTCTGGAAGAGTCCAAGCGCAATATATTCGATAAATACAAAGGTCGTTCTCCACGCATGCTGTTATTACTGGGAAATTCGGCATTGTTGTTGCGGGATGAATATAGAAAAGTTTGGGGAGATATTCCCATTGTGCTTTGCGCGCAGGAAGATTATTTAGATTCCTATGAGGCTTATATCCACAGGCAGCCTTCTACGCCTGAAGAACGAACTCCTCTTTCTTATTTGGTTGACCCCTACAATTTAGTTTATCTGTACGCTGATTTGTATATCCCGGAAAACATTCGCCTGATGAAACAGATGATTCCCGGGATGAAAGAGTTTATATTTATAGGTGACGGGCGCAAAGTCAATCAAGACAACTCCGTACTTATCGAGCAAGAACTGAATACGAAGTATCCGGATATCAAGTATAAATTTTGGTCTGCTGAAAATATGACGACCAATCAGCTGTTGGATTCCCTGTATTTCGTAGACACTAAAACAACGGGAGTTCTGTTCGCCTCGTGGTTCTACAAATACGCATTTGCTGGTACTAGCATGTTAGCCACTAATTCTCATAAGCTTATAGCTGCTACTTCCGTTCCTATCTTTTCTTTGAGTATGGTAAATATAGCAAGTGGAAAAGAAGGTATGCTGGGTGGATATACTTACAATCAGGATCGTTATGATGCGGCATTGATTCAAACCATTTCGGATGTGTTGAAAGACAAACAGGCACGCCATATTCCTTGCTATATTCCCACAGACGGGGCGCCTGTTATTAATTATGAAATACTGGTACGTGACGGGCTTTCTCTTTCCACGTGTCCTGCCAATACCCGTTTCCTGAATAAACCGCCTACGTTTTGGGAGCATTACCGGTATTTTATCTTGGGAACTCTTTTCTCTATTTTGCTTATTACACTGCTCTTCCTGTATCGTATTCGTAACTTGAATGCATTGAAGAAAGCACAACAGAACGAGATAGATGCAATGGCTACTTATAAGATGTTAGTGAACAATATGCCCATACTCTATATGCAGGAAGAGTTGGTGACCGATAAGAACGGTAATCCCATCGAATTGATTTATCGGAATGTAAATTCGGAATTTGAGAAACATTTTTATCGTAAGGAAGAGGTCATAGGCAGAAAAGGAAGTGAAATATTCCCGGAATCCATGCCCGAATTCCTGCATTTTACAAAGATGGCGTTGACGGAGAAAAGAGCCATCACATTCCCTTACTACTTTAAAGCCATCGATACTTTTTACGATGTGGTATTGAAAGGAACCCATCAGGGAAATATGATTGATATCTTCTGCCTGAACAGCACAGAACTGCACAAAGCACAGCAAAAGTTGAGTGCTACCAACAGCAAACTGGCGATGGCTCTTGATGTTGCCAACATCGTACCTTGGAAGTGGGATCTGAAGAGCAAAACAATCCTGTGTGATATCAATAGACCGATTGAACTGAGTACTGACGAACAGGAGGTAGAAGATTCACAACTATCTGTGCCCGATTCTCAGTATTTCTCAAAAATCTTCAAGGAAGACCGTGAACGGGTGAAACAGGCCTACCGAGATCTGATAGAAGGACGGGCGGAAAAAGTGAAAGAAGAATACCGTATCGTCAATGTGCAGAAAAACAACCTGCACAAGGTGGAGTGGGTGGAAGCACAGGCTGCCGTAGAAGCTCGTGACGAAGATGGAAAGCCATTGACACTGGTAGGCTCGTCGCTTGTCATCACCAACCGGAAGAAAATGGAACAAGAACTTACGACAGCAAAAGAGCTTGCCGAAGAATCCAATCGTTTAAAGTCGGCCTTCCTGGCTAATATGAGTCATGAAATTCGTACCCCGTTGAATGCTATTGTCGGTTTTTCGGGGATATTGGCGTCTACCGAGGAAGAAGAGGAAAAACAGGAATATGTCAGCATCATCGAAAACAATAATACATTGTTGCTGCAACTCATCAGTGATATTCTTGATTTGTCGAAGATTGAGGCGGGAACGTTGGAGTTGAATTACTCTAATATCGAACTGAATGAGTTGATGAGGGAACTGGAGCGTGGTTTCTTGTTGAGAGTGAAGACGGATGCGGTGAAACTGGAGTTTGTGGAACCTGCCGGGCCATGTATGGCTTATACGGAAAAGAACCGTTTGTCCCAATTGATGATTAACCTTGTGACAAATGCCATTAAGTTTACCGAAAAAGGCAGCATTCGTTTTGGCTATGAAATGCGGGAGAATGAGTTGTATTTCTATGTAGCCGATACCGGATGTGGAATTCCGAAGGATAAGCAACAAAACATTTTCGGGCGTTTCGTCAAGCTGAACTCTTTTGCCCAGGGAACCGGGTTGGGACTTTCTATCTGTAAGACATTGATGGATCATATGGGTGGCAGAATCGGCGTGGAATCGGAAGAGGGTAAAGGCTCTACTTTCTGGTTTACGCTTCCCTACAAACCGGCTGTGAAGGAAGACAAGAAACAGATGCCCAAAGATATTCAACCCGTTTCGATAGAAAGAAACAAATTGACCATACTGGTTGCAGAAGATAATGCAAGCAATTATAAGCTTTTTGAATCCATCCTGAAATATGACTATCATTTGATTCATGCCTGGGACGGTATGGAGGCTGTGGAAATGTTCCGGAAACATAATCCTCAGATTGTATTGATGGATATCAATATGCCTGTAATGGATGGGTACGAGGCTACCCGGGAGATTCGTAAGTATTCTGCAAAGATTCCTATTATTGCCGTTACAGCCTTTGCCTATGCTTCGGATGAACAGAAAGTGATGGAAAGCGGATTCGATGGATATATGCCCAAGCCTATCAATGCCAAGTTGTTGAAAGCGCAATTGGTGGATATTATGCAGAAGCGTATCATCTTGTTATAAGATGAAAGTTTCTCATTTTCAGTTGAATGTTTTCCAATGCTGTGTTTCAGCACCCGCAATGCCACACTTCGTGGGTGCCGATGCCACACTTGGACGAGTGTGAAGTGTGGAGTTTGCCCCGTTTAGGTGTGGCATTTGCCCTGCTCAGGTGTGGCGTTTGCCCCGCTTAGGTGTGGCGTTTCTTTTGATATTCCGCCGGTGTCATCCCCGTCATCCGTTTAAAGAATTTACTGAAGAATGACGGATTGGGAAATCCCAGTTCATCCGAGATTTGGAATACCAACAAATCACTGTGTTTCAGTAACACTTTGGCTTCAAGAATAACGGCTTGGTTAATCCACTGCATTACCGTCTGCCCGCTTACTTCACGAATAACCGTACTTAGATAATGAGGAGTCAGACACAGTTTATCTGCATAGAAACTGATGTTACGTTCACGTTTGCTGTGTTCATTAACCAACCCGATGAAGCGGCGGAATACTTCTTCCTGGCGTGAGAGCTGCAATGGGGCAGACTCTTCGTTCTTTGCATGTATATACCTTATATTATAGAGTAATGCCATAATCAAGTGTTGTACCACTTCCCGGCGGAATGGCACTTTGTGCACAGCGTCCCATATCATTGAAAAGAAAGCATCGATTTGCGGTAATTCTTCCTCTGTGGGCAAAATGAAAATGCCATGCTTTGTGTACGAATCCGTCAGTGCACCTCCCTGTGCGATGGGCAAAAAGTTATTATCGGGAACAATGACCTGAAAGTCATAATCCTCACTGATTTCCACAATTTCTATCAGTGAATTGAAAGGACTGATAATAATCATTGGTTCCTTTACCTTATATTCTATCAGATTGATGGAAATCCGTGCTTCACCTCTCAGTATCCGGATGATTCTGCTTTCTTTGGCGCGATAGGGCCTCCCTGTGCTAAAGAGGATACTATCCATTTGGGCAAAGCTGATGATAACACCGAGATCACGGCTGATAAAGCGAAAACTGTTATTGTTTACGATGTTTGGATTACTCAGCAGCTCGCCAAGCCCAAGCTCCATAGGTTTGCTCTTTTCCATATCCTTTTCCTCCTTTAATTTATCTATATCTGTGGCAAAGATAAGAAAACATAGGGTTTTCCTGTCTTTTAATACTGGTAATCGGATAAATAGAGCATCATTGCACACAAATAGAATGTATCCATATACTTTTAAGCTCTATCTTTGCGTCCTATAAAGAAATAAACAAGAAATGTATATGGAAATGAAACGAACTATTCTCTCTTTTTCCTTTGTTCTTGCGGCAATGCTGGCACATGCGCAGCTCACGCTGGAGGGATGCCAACACTCGGCGCAGACCAATTATCCGCTGGTGCGGCAATACGGTCTGATAGAGAAAGCCCGGGAGTATAACCTGGAGAATGCCGGAAAAGGCTATCTGCCACAATTCACCCTTTCAGGAAAAGCAACTTATCAAAGTGATGTTACAAAGCTGCCGGTGGACGTTCCGGGAATCGATATAAAAAGTATGCCCAAAGATCAGTATCAGGTGATGCTGGAAGTGTCGCAGAACATCTGGGACGGTGGAGATATCCGTTCCAAGAAACAACTGACCCGGGCTACTTCGGAGATAGACCGCGGGAAGCAGGAAGTGGATATGTATGCACTGAATGATCGTGTGAATCAGCTATATTTCGGCATTTTGTTGCTGGATGAACAGTTGAAACAGAATCAGCTTTTGCAGGAAGACTTGGGACGCACCCATCAGCAAGTATCCAACTATATAGCAAACGGCATTGCCAATCAGAGCGATCTGGATGCCGTAAGCGTGGAGATATTGAACACGAAGCAGAAACGCATTGAGCTGGAATCTTCGCGACAGGCCTATCTGAGTATGCTCTCTATCTTTATAGGAAAAGAAATCGCTTCCGGAACTACATTGGAGAAGCCTGCTGATACTTTTGAATCCACTTCATTGGTGAACAACCGTCCGGAACTTCGCTGGTTCGATGCCCAAGGCGGACAATTGAACGTGCAGGAGTCTTCATTGAAGACGCGCTTCCGTCCCCGCTTCGGGCTGTTCGTGCAGGGAGCTTACGGAAATCCGGGATTGAATATGCTGAAAGATGATTTCTCCGCATACTATGTAGCGGGAGTCCGTATGTCGTGGAACTTCGGTAGTCTCTACACGTTGCGCAATGATCGAAGGCTGATAGATAACAACCGCCGTAAATTGGAGACCAGCCGCGATGTGTTCCTGTTCAATACCAACCTGGAATCTACCCAACAAAGCTCGGCCATCCAGTCCATGCGCCGACAGATGGTGGATGACGATGAGATTATCCGTTTGCGTGTCAATATCCGTAAGGCTGCCGAGGCTAAAGTGGAGAACGGTACGCTGACCGTGACCGATATGCTTCGTGAAATCACAGCTGAGAATCTGGCACGTCAAACCAAGGCTTTGCATGAGGTGCAGTTACTGATGAACATCTGGAATCTGAAATATACATTGAATAATTAAAGGCATAAAAATATAGATTATTATGAAATCAAGGAATTTACTGGGACTTTGTTCCCTATTGGCCCTCTTTTCCGCTTGTGGAAACGGTGCCCCGAAATATGATGCAACAGGAACGTTTGAGACTACGGAAGTGCTTGTATCTGCCGAAGCTTCGGGCCGCCTGCTTTATTTCGATATCGAAGAAGGAATGTTGCTGAAGGCCGGTGAAGAAGTCGGCGTAGTAGATACCGTACAGCTCTATTTGAAGAAGCTGCAACTGGAGGCGAGTCTTAAATCCGTCGAAGAACAGCGCCCTGACATTCTGAAACAGGTAGCCGCTACCAAAGAACAAATATCTGCCGCCCAACGCGAACGGAACCGTGTGGCGAACTTACTAAAGGTAGGTGCGGCAAATCAGAAACAACTGGATGATGCGGAAGACCAGCTTGAAGTGCTCCGCAAGCAACTTGTTGCGCAGAATTCTACCTTGTCCAACAGTCACCAGAGCCTGACGTGGCAAAGTTCATCCGTCGGTATTCAGGTGGCACAGGTGGAAGACCAGTTGAAGAAGTGCCATATCACCTCTCCGATAACCGGCACTGTACTGGCAAAGTACGCCGAAGCGGGAGAACTGACAGCTATGGGCACTCCGCTTTTCAAAGTGGCCGATACGGAACAGATGTACCTTCGTGCTTACATCACCTCCGAACAACTGTCGCAGGTAAAGCTGGGACAGAAAGTAACCGTCTTCTCCGATTACGGCACCGATGAGCACAAGCAGTATCCGGGCGTAGTAACCTGGATTTCGGATACCTCGGAATTTACCCCGAAGACTATCCTGACTAAGAATGAACGTGCCAACCTGGTGTATGCCGTGAAGATTGCCGTGCACAATGACGGGCTGTTGAAGATAGGCATGTATGGGGGAGTGGAGTTTAGTGATTAACGGTTAGTGATTAGTGATTAATTTATGAAACATGCGGTTGTTGTAGATAACGTTACCAAGAAATATGGGGCGGTGGAGGCGTTGAAGGGTGTTTCCTTGACGGTTTCTTCCGGAGAGTTGTTCGGCATTATCGGGCCTGACGGGGCGGGGAAGACTTCTCTTTTCCGTATCCTCACCACCTTGCTGCTTCCTGATAGTGGAAATGCTTCGGTGTGCGATCTGGATATAGCGAAGGATTATAAAGAAATCCGTCGTCGCGTAGGCTATATGCCGGGACGCTTCTCCCTTTATCAGGACTTGACGGTAGAAGAAAACCTGAACTTCTTTGCTACTGTTTTCCATACCACCATTGAGGAGAATTATGAATTGGTGAAGGATATCTACCAGCAAATAGAGCCTTTCCGCAAACGCCGTGCCGGAGCTTTGTCCGGAGGTATGAAGCAGAAACTGGCGTTGAGTTGTGCGCTTATCCATAAACCGGATGTGCTTTTCCTCGACGAGCCGACAACAGGAGTCGATCCTGTTTCCCGCAAGGAGTTTTGGGGGATGCTTCGCCGGTTGAAGGAACAGGGCATCACCATCATAGCCTCTACGCCTATTATTGATGAGGCACGTCAATGTGACCGCATAGCCTTTATCAATGAGGGACAGATACATGGAATAGATACTCCGGAACGTGTTCTGAACCAGTTCGCAAGCATTCTTTGTCCGCCGGGACTGGAACATGGCAAGGTGGAGCAGAAAGATGAGTATGTCATCGAAGTGGATAAGCTCACCAAACGTTTCGGCAATTTCACGGCAGTGGATCATATCTCTTTCAAAGTCCATCGTGGCGAGATATTCGGCTTCCTGGGTGCCAATGGTGCCGGAAAGACTACTGCCATGCGCATGCTTACCGGATTGAGCCATCCCACAGGAGGCACGGCCCGCGTAGCCGGTTTCGATGTCGCTACCCGGACGGAGGATGTGAAAAAGAATATCGGCTATATGAGCCAGAAGTTTTCTCTTTACGAAGACTTGAAAGTGTGGGAGAATATCCGGCTGTTTGCCGGGATTTACGGCATGGCAGAAGATGAAATAGCCCGCAAGACCGATGAACTTTTGGAACGCATCGGGCTGAGTGCCGAACGTGATACGCTGGTAAAAAGTCTGCCGCTGGGCTGGAAACAGAAACTTGCTTTCTCCGTTTCCATCTTTCACGAACCGAAGATCGTCTTTCTGGATGAGCCGACGGGTGGGGTAGATCCTGCTACCCGTCGCCAGTTCTGGGAGCTTATTTATCAGGCTGCCGACCGGGGAATCACTGTCTTTGTCACCACCCACTTCATGGATGAGGCCGAGTATTGCGACCGTATCTCTATCATGGTGGATGGCGTGATCCGTGCTCTCGATACGCCCGATGAACTGAAACGGCAATTTAAGGTTGCTACAATGGATGATGTTTTCCAGCAGTTGGCACGGGAGGCGGTGCGTACGGCGGATTAGCCGATTCATAACATAATTAGTAAGAACAATGAAACAATTTATAGCTTTTGTCCGAAAGGAATTCTTCCATATCTTCCGCGACAGGCGAACCATGCTGATATTGCTGGGTATGCCTGTGGTGCAGATTATCCTTTTCGGCTTTGCCATAACCACGGAAGTGAAGAATGTCCGTGTCGCCATTCTCGACCCGTCGAACGATGTTGTCACCCGACGCATTATCGACCGTCTGGATGCGAGTGAATATTTCTCCGTCACCACGAATCTGAATACTCCGGACGAGGTTGAGAAGTCTTTCAGACGTGGAGACATTGACCTGGCAGTCATCTTCAGCGAGCAATTTGCGAATCACGTTTATACCGGAGATGCTTGTGTACAGTTGGTGGCCGACGCTACCGACCCCAATACGGCAACCACACAGACCGGTTATGCCGCCAACATCATATCCTCTGCCGGACGCGAAATGCTTCCGGCGGGAATGCAGGTTTCCACTATTGTTCCCGAAGTGAAGCTGCTCTATAATCCGCAGATGAAGAGCGCCTACAACTTTGTGCCGGGCGTGATGGGACTGATCCTGATGTTGATTTGTGCCATGATGACTTCCATATCCATTGTCCGGGAGAAGGAGACGGGAACGATGGAGATATTGTTGGTTTCTCCGGTGAAGCCGCTATTCATTATTCTTGCCAAGGCGGTTCCTTACTTTGTGCTTTCGTTTGTCAACCTGACAACGATTTTGCTGCTCTCGGTCTATGTGCTCGATGTTCCTGTGGCGGGTAGCTTGTTCTGGCTGATTGTGGTATCGCTGCTCTTTATCTTCGTTTCCCTGGCTCTGGGCTTGCTGATTTCCTCGGTGACGCGGACGCAGGTTGCTGCCATGCTTGCATCGGGATTGATACTGATGATGCCTACTATGCTGCTCTCCGGTATGATATTCCCTATAGAGAGCATGCCCTTACTGCTTCAAGGCATCTCGGCGGTGCTTCCTGCCC
>ENA-OZYK01000058-OZYK01000058.1-human-gut-metagenome-genome-assembly--contig:-NODE-58-length-51890-cov-9.769943_pt1 | contig 51890 bp, 49 predicted proteins | sample MGYA00243633_ERZ654123 | MGnify/ENA primary metagenome ERZ654123 (study PRJEB26926, sample SAMN06165067) | human gut metagenome | biome: ENVO:00009003; feature: ENVO:2100002; material: ENVO:00002003...
CCCGTGACCCCATGCGTGACAGGCATGTATTCTAACCAACTGAACTAACGCACCATAATTTCATTTCCTTAATTGCTTTCTCTCTCGATTGCGGTTGCAAAGGTAGGCATTTCTTTGAAACCTGCAATAGCTACGATGAAATTTTTTTGCTTGATTTTATCACTTTTCCTTTTATATCCTCATTTTGAGAACATTGGAATATGAAAAAAAATAAGTTCTTGCAGAGCTTTTTGTGAAAGGGGATTGGGATGGTTTTGTAATGAAAACGAAGCTTTCTGTTGCTTGATTTAAACTTCTTGCTCGAAAACTTCGTTATTTTACAATAAATCGTTATTTTTGCAAACTCAAATCGAGAAAATTGTAATTTGAAAACGATAAAAACGATAATTTAGGATGATGAAAACGGCTAAACTGTTACTTCACTGTCCCGACAAACCGGGAATTCTGGCAGAAGTGACAGACTTTATAACGGTAAACAAGGGAAATATTATCTATCTGGACCAATATGTCGATCATGTGGAGAATATCTTTTTCATGCGTATCGAGTGGGAATTGAAGAACTTCCTGATACCGCAAGAGAAAATTGAAGATTATTTTGCTACGCTGTACGCACAGAAATATGAAATGTTTTTCCGTCTCTATTTCTCGGATACGAAACCACGTATGGCAATATTTGTGTCTAAGATGTCACATTGCCTGTTCGATTTACTGGCACGCTATACGGCAGGAGAGTGGAATGTCGAGATTCCTCTTATTATAAGCAACCATCCCGACTTGCAACATGTTGCTGAACGTTTCGGAATACCTTTCTATTTGTTCCCTATTACAAAGGAGACAAAAGAAGAACAGGAGAAAAAAGAAATGGAATTGCTGGCAAAACATAAGGTGAACTTTATTGTACTGGCGCGTTATATGCAGGTGATTTCAGAGCGGATGATTGATGCATATCCCAATCGGATTATCAATATTCATCACTCTTTCCTTCCTGCATTTGTGGGAGCAAAACCTTATCATGCAGCATTTGAGCGTGGTGTGAAGATCATTGGCGCTACCAGTCATTATGTAACAACAGAATTGGATGCAGGACCGATCATTGAACAAGATGTGGTTCGTATCACTCATAAAGATACTGTAGAAGATCTTGTAAATAAGGGGAAAGACCTGGAAAAGATTGTTCTCTCACGTGCCGTGCAGAAGCATATTGAGCGCAAGGTACTGGCATATAAGAATAAAACAGTGATATTTAGTTAAGGTATATTCATGAAAGTAGCGATTATCAAATATAATGCGGGCAATATCTATTCGGTGGATTATGCGCTGAAGCGTTTGGGCGTGGAGGCTGTGGTAACGGCGGATAAAGATGAATTGCGTGCGGCGGACAAAGTGATCTTTCCAGGTGTGGGCGAGGCGGAAACAACCATGAAGTTTCTGCGTGCCAGTGGTATGGATGCATTGATTAAGGAACTTAGACAGCCTCTTTTAGGGATATGTCTGGGTATGCAAGTGATGTGCCGCCATTCTGAAGAAGGAGGAGATGTGGACTGTCTGGGTATTTTTGATACGGAAGTGAAGCGTTTCGTTCCACAGAAGCATGAGGATAAAGTGCCTCACATGGGTTGGAATACGCTCACAGAGACGAACAGTGGCTTATTCAAAGGCTTTACAAAAGAAGAGTTTGTCTATTTTGTGCATAGCTTCTACGTTCCGGTCAATGAATATACAGCTGCTGTGACGGACTATATACAACCGTTTAGCGCTGCCTTGCATAAGGATAATTATTACGCTACCCAATTCCATCCGGAGAAAAGTGGAGGTGTGGGAGAACGTATCCTGCGCAATTTTTTAGAATTATAATTAAGTAGATGAATATTATGATAGAGCTTATTCCTGCAATAGATATTATCGACGGAAAGTGTGTACGCCTTTCGCAAGGTGACTATGACAGTAAGAAGGTGTATAACGAAAATCCGGTAGAAGTGGCCAAAGAGATGGAGGCGCACGGTATTCGCCGGCTTCATGTGGTAGACTTGGACGGAGCGGCTTCTCATCATGTAGTCAATTATAATGTTTTGAATAGAATCACCTCACAGACTTCCCTGATAGTTGATTTCGGTGGTGGTGTGAAAAGTGATGAAGACTTGAAGATCGCTTTCGAGAATGGGGCACAGATGGTTACAGGCGGCAGTATTGCGGTGAAAAATCCTGAGTTGTTCTGCCATTGGTTGGAAGTTTACGGCAGTGAGAAGATAATTCTTGGTGCGGACGTGAAAGACCGGAAGATAGCTGTGAATGGCTGGAAGGATGAAAGCGCTTGTGAATTGTTCCCTTTCCTGAAAGAATATGTAGAGAAAGGGATTCAGAAAGTAATCTGCACGGATATTAGTTGTGACGGTATGTTGCAGGGGCCTTCTATTGAACTGTATAAGGCAATGCTGGAAAAACATCCCGACCTTTACCTGATAGCAAGTGGCGGTGTCAGCAGTATGGAAGATATACGTGCATTGGAGACGGCTGGGGTACCGGCTGTTATTTTTGGTAAGGCTCTGTATGAAGGGCGTATTACTTTGAAGGAAATTGAAAGAATGATGCAGGATTATTGACGAATCATTCTCAATTGAGTTAGATTTAGATTATATATCCTCATGAATATAAATCGTTAAAACAAAACAAAAGTGTTAGCGAAAAGAATTATCCCCTGTCTCGATATCAAAGACGGACAAACAGTGAAAGGAACCAATTTCGTCAATTTGCGTCAAGCGGGCGATCCGGTGGAACTGGCACGCGCGTATAGTGAGCAAGGTGCTGATGAATTGGTTTTTCTGGATATAACAGCCAGTTTTGAAGGTCGCAAGACATTTGCAGAGTTGGTGAAGCGTATTGCTGCCAATATTAGTATTCCGTTTACGGTAGGTGGCGGTATCAACGAATTGAGTGATGTAGACCGTCTACTGAATGCCGGTGCAGATAAAATTTCTATCAATTCTTCTGCGATTCGCCGTCCTGAACTGATTGATGAAATAGCTAAGAACTTCGGTTCGCAGGTATGTGTGTTGGCGGTAGATGCCAAACAAACTGAAAAAGGCTGGTGGTGCTATTTGAATGGAGGCCGTGTAGAAACAGATAAGGAACTGTTTACCTGGACCAAAGAAGCTCAGGAACGTGGTGCCGGAGAAATACTTTTCACCAGCATGAATCATGATGGCGTAAAGACCGGATACGCTAATGAAGCGCTTGCTGAAATGTCTGATAACCTCTCTATTCCGGTGATTGCATCGGGCGGAGCAGGAGCAAAAGAGCATTTTCGTGATGTGTTTTTGCAAGGAAAAGCAGATGCGGCGTTGGCAGCCAGCGTTTTTCATTTCGGAGAAATTAAAATTCCCGATTTAAAATCGTATCTTTGCGCCCAGGGAATCTCGATGCGAACGGTGTAAGGGGATGATAAAATAGTAAGATGATAGGATGCTTATACCGCATTATAATTCGTAAATTGTAATTCGTAATTATATAAAAATGGATTTTGATAAAATGAACGGACTTATTCCGGCAATCATACAAGACGCAGACACCGCTAAGGTGTTGATGTTGGGCTTCATGAATAAAGAGGCTTACGACAAAACGGTAGAAACCGGTAAAGTGACTTTTTTCAGCCGCACCAAGAACCGTCTTTGGACGAAAGGTGAGGAGAGTGGTAATTTCCTGAATGTCGTTTCTATCAAGGAAGACTGTGATCAGGATACATTGCTGATTCAGGTACACCCTGTGGGACCTGTTTGCCATACAGGCACGGATACATGCTGGGGTGAGAAGAATGAACAGCCTGTAATGTTCCTGAAGCATCTTCAGGATTTTATTACTAAGCGCCATGAAGAGATGCCGGAAGGTTCTTACACAACCAGTCTGTTTGAGTCTGGTGTGAATAAAATGGCGCAGAAAGTGGGTGAAGAAGCTGTGGAAACAGTGATCGAAGCTTGCAATGGAACTGATGAACGGTTGATCTATGAAGGAGCCGATTTGATATACCACCTCATAGTACTGTTAACATCCAAAGGATACAGTCTGGAAGATTTGGCACGAGAATTGCAGGAACGTCATAGCGCTTCGTGGAAGAAACACTAATTAATTAATAATTAAAAATTAATAATTAAACGGGAATGGCTGAACCGCTGATACGATATAAAGATGTGGAAGTACACCAACAGGACTTGTGCGTGCTGAATGAGGTAAACCTCGAGCTGCAGAAGGGAGAGTTTGTGTACCTGATCGGTAAGGTAGGTTCGGGTAAGACCAGTTTGCTAAAGACACTCTACGGAGAACTGGATATCACTGCCGGCGAAGCAATGGTACTGGGGTATGATATGAGCCGCATTAAGCGCAAGCATATTCCGCAGTTGCGTCGTAAGCTGGGCATTGTGTTTCAGGATTTCCAACTGTTGACTGACCGCACGGTGAACGATAATCTTGCTTTTGTATTGAAGGCTACGGGCTGGAAAAACAAATCGGAAATAAAAGATCGTATCGCTGAAGTGCTGATGCAGGTAGGAATGGGTAATAAAGGATATAAGTTCCCTAACGAACTTTCGGGAGGTGAACAGCAACGCATTGTTATTGCCCGTGCTATGCTCAACTCTCCGGAGATTATCCTGGCGGATGAACCGACCGGTAATCTGGATGCGGAAACGGGACGTGCTATTGTAGGACTGTTACATAACATCAGCCGCACGGGTGGCTCGCTGGTATTGATGACTACGCACAACCTCCATCTGCTTCACGAGTTTCCGGGACAGGTATATCGCTGTGCAGGTCATCAGATAACAGATGTAACGTCCGAGTATTCGGGTATGATGCCGACTGTAGAAGAAACAAATAATAATATATAATCATTTAATACAGGAACGAAAATGAAAGTTTTAAAGTTTGGAGGTACTTCCGTAGGTTCTGCATCGCGGATAAAGGAAGTAGCCAAATTGATCACTGATGGTGAACAGAAGATAGTTGTACTCTCGGCTATGTCGGGCACAACTAATACATTGGTGGAAATTTCGGACTATCTGTACAAGAAAAATCCGGAGGGTGCCAACGAAATCATTAACAAGCTGGAGGCTAAATATAAACAGCATGTGAATGAGTTGTATTCCACTCCCGAGTATAAACAGAAAGGTCAGGAACTGATTAAATCTCATTTTGACTACATCCGTTCTTATACCAAAGACCTTTTCACGCTGTTTGAGGAGAAAGTGGTTCTGGCACAGGGAGAACTGATCTCTACTGCCATGATGAACTATTACCTGCAAGAGTGTGGTGTGAAGTCCATTTTGCTTCCGGCTTTGGAATATATGCGTACCGATAAGAATGCGGAGCCCGATCCTGTATATATTAAGGAGAAACTTCAGATGCAGTTGGAATTGCATCCCGGTGCTGAGATTTACATCACACAAGGATACATTTGCCGCAACGCTTACGGAGAAATAGACAATCTGCAACGTGGTGGAAGCGACTATACCGCTTCTCTGATCGGTGCAGCTATCAATGCTTCCGAAATCCAGATATGGACCGATATCGACGGTATGCACAATAATGACCCGCGTATCGTTGATAAGACTGCTCCTGTACGTCATCTTCATTTTGAAGAAGCTGCCGAGCTGGCTTATTTTGGTGCGAAGATTCTTCACCCCACTTGTATACAACCCGCCAAGTATGCCAATATACCGGTGCGTCTGCTGAATACGATGGACCCGACTGCTCCCGGTACTATGATTTCCAATGATACTGAGAAGGGCAAAATTAAGGCAGTTGCAGCAAAAGATAATATTACGGCTATCAAGATTAAATCCAGCCGCATGTTGCTTGCTCATGGTTTCTTGCGCAAGGTATTCGAAATCTTTGAAAGCTATCAGACTTCTATCGATATGATTTGTACTTCTGAGGTAGGAGTATCTGTATCTGTTGATAATACGAAGCATCTCAACGAGATTCTGGACGACCTGAAGAAGTATGGAACCGTTACGGTGGATAAGGATATGTGTATTGTCTGCGTGGTAGGTGATTTGGAATGGGAGAATGTCGGTTTCGAAGCGAAGGCACTGGATGCCATGCGCGACATACCGGTACGAATGATCTCATTCGGTGGTAGTAACTACAATATTTCTTTCCTCATCCGTGAATGCGACAAGAATAAGGCATTGCAGTCGCTTAGTGATGCACTGTTCAACGAAGAATAAGAGAAATAAGAAAGTACAGATATAATATGATATGGAACGCAAACTACACAAATTACACAACTCGCTGATAAAGGCTCTTGTGTAATTCGCGTAATTTGCGTTCTTTTCTTTATAAACAAAGTTTTGAAGTATGAAAGGAACATTTCCCATAGATAAATTCCGTGAGCTGCGTACCCCTTTTTATTATTATGATACGAAGGTGTTGCGCGACACTCTTTCCTGCATGCGTGCAGAAGCCGCTAAGTATGGCAATTTTGAGGTACATTATGCTGTGAAAGCAAATGCTAATCCGAAGGTACTTACCATTATCCGTGAGAATGGACTGGGTGCCGATTGTGTGAGTGGGGGAGAAGTGCGTGCTGCCATCAAGGCTGGTTTTCCTGCGAATAAGGTTGTTTTTGCAGGAGTAGGTAAGTCCGATTGGGAGATCAACATGAGCTTGGACTACAATATCTTCTGTTTCAATGTGGAGTCTATTCCTGAGTTGGAAGTAATTAATGAATTGGCGGCTGCTAAAGGTAAGATCGCTAATATTGCTTTCCGTATCAATCCTAATGTAGGTGCACATACGCATGCCAACATCACTACCGGGCTGGCGGAAAACAAGTTTGGCATTAGTATGCAAGACATGGGTCATGTGATAGAAGTGGCTTTGGAGATGAAGAATGTGAAGTTCATCGGATTGCACTTCCACATTGGTTCGCAGATATTGGATATGGGTGATTTTGTTGCCCTGTGCAATCGTGTGAATGAGTTGCAAGACAAACTGGAAGCACATCGCATCCGTATCGAGCATATCAATGTAGGTGGTGGACTGGGGATTGATTATAAGCATCCCAACCGTCAGGCAATACCTGATTTCAAAGATTATTTCTCTACTTATGCCGAACATCTGAAACTACGCTCTTATCAAACACTCCATTTTGAACTGGGGCGTGCCATAACGGGGCAGTGCGGTTCACTTATCTCGCAGGTGCTTTATGTAAAACAGGGAGCCAATAAGAAATTTGCCATCCTTGATGCCGGTATGACGGATTTGATTCGTCCTGCGTTGTATCAGGCTTACCATAAGATAGAGAATATTACTTCCGAGGATGCGGTTGAGGCGTATGATGTGGTAGGGCCTATCTGTGAATCGTCGGATGTTTTCGGAAAAGCGATAGACTTGAATAAGGTGAAGCGCGGAGATTTGATAGCATTGCGTTCTGCAGGCGCCTATGGTGAGATAATGGCTTCGAGCTATAACTGTCGTGAGTTGCCACAGGGGTATACTTCGGACGAGTTGGTATAAAGATTTAATCTTTTCATGACTCAGCCCATTAGGTTGAAGATTAGAGGAAAAAGCTATCTTTATTGTCATAACATTAAAAGAATAAACTTGTTTGTTATAAGTTTTGATATGGGTGGTCCGATTTTACGGGCATTGTAAAACAATATGTAAGAACTCCTAAAAGTATAAACTATATGTATGAGCGTGCACATCATCCTTTTGATGATTGTACGCTTTCATTTTTATTTCCTATCCTCACTTTCTTTACTTTGTGTTCATAGACATTACGCCTTTGATTTCTGTTTTCAGGAGTTATTTTGTAGTGTGCAACTAAGTTATGAATACAGAAAGATTTGAGAAAGATGAAGGCGGTATGGACCTTGCGTTATATATGGTGTAGGTTATCATTATTATATTAAGGAAGAACGGAGATATCAAAAGTCTTCGTCCGGTTTTAAAAAACGGTGCGCATGCCCGGAGCCACAACGCTCGCTCAATCGGCGTGTGCTATGAAGGTGGACTGGATGTGAGCGGATACTTTGCCGATACGGGAACCGACTTTCAGAAAAATTCCCTCTGCTGCTTGCCAAGTTGCTGCTAAAAGATTATCCGGATTTCTGGCTGGTGGGGCATCGTGACCTCAGCGCTGACTTGAATGGTTATGTGAAATAGAACCGGAAGAATGGATCAGACAGTGTTCGTGTTTCGATGCTGCTGCAATTCTGCGGGAAAAGCCTGCCAATCCGGGTTGTTTTATATAAAAAATGTTATTAAATGAACAATGTCTGTGTATCATTGTTACTTTTGTAATGATTTCAAATTAATTTAAAAAATACGATTATGATTACTGAAAAATTACAGAATGCAATTAACGAGCAGATCACGGCTGAAATGTGGTCGGCTAACATGTATTTGGCTATGTCTTTTTATATGGAGAAAGAAGGTTTTAGCGGTATGGCACACTGGTTGAAGAAACAGTGGGCAGAAGAAAACGAGCATGCCTGTGCAATGGCCGATTACGTAATCAAGCGTGGTGGTAAAGCCAAAGTTGATAAGCTGGATGTAGTTCCCAACGATTTCGGTACTCCGCTGGAAGTATTTGAACAGGTTTACAAACACGAGTGCCGTGTATCCGAAATGATCGATAAGTTGGTGGATGTGGCTGCTGCCGAAAAAGATAAAGCAACACAGGACTTCCTGTGGGGATTTGTACGCGAACAGGTGGAAGAAGAGGCAACTGCTGCGGGCATTGTTGATATGATTAAGAAAGCCGGTGCAACGGGTATCTTCTTTGTAGATGTGAAATTGGGCGAACGTTAATAATCTTTTGATATAGAATTGCTAAGTAGGGAAGCTGTCTGATTTTTTTTCAGACAGCTTCTTTTTTGTTTTCTTGGGATTATACATATTTTATTCTACCTTTGTTCCACTTATGGATCAGACAGTCGAATCATGAAAAACACATTTCTGCCTATATATGCATGGATTTTTCTGTTTTTTTTCGTTTTGAACAGCTGTTCGGATCGGGAAGAACGGCGAATTTTAATCGTGCATTCTTATGAGGAAAGCTATGTCGGCTATCCTGATTTCAATCGCTTGATAGATAAAGAATTCAGAAGAAACGGGGTGAATGCAGATATTCGTATCGTATATCTGGATTGTGAGGCTTTTCAGGAAGAACCGGAATTGAAGTATATGTATCATCTGCTCGATTCGGTTTCCGACGGCTGGGAACCTGAAGTAATTCTGGTGAATGATGATCAGGCTGCCTATTCACTGTTCAAGTGTTGTCATCCTTTGGCAAAAGAAATTCCGGTGGTTTTTGGTGGAGTGAACTATCCTAATTGGGAATTATTGAAAGAGTATCCTAATGTGACGGGGTTCCATGACCGGATGGATCTGATGAAGAATATACGCCTGGGAGCAAAGTTATTTGGTGAAGATGTGGAGCTGTTTACGGTACTTGATTCTACGTATATTGACCGGCAGATACGGGCGGATATAGAAAATCAACTGAAAGATGAAAAAGTGACCTGTATGGTCGGCTACTCGGGAACTCCTCGTGAAAAGAGGCTGTATTATCCCCATAAAGAGGGATATGCCCGTTTTTCCAGTCTGTCGGTACGAATTGGAAAGAAACAGGAAACGGCCAACTTTATCTGGACTTTAAGTAAGTATTCCATAGGAATGTGCTACCTCCAGATGAAACGCGACTATACATCGGTTAATATTGGAAATATATGTGCAAGCCCCAGTCTTACTGCAATTAATGAGGCATTCGGCTATAACGAAAAATTGCTTGGTGGATATATTACGACATTCCCGATTCTGGCCGAAGAGGAAGTGAGTGCTGCCATACGTATTTTGCATGGTGAGAAGCCTTCGGATATACCCGTCAGAGAGAGCCGTAAGAAATATGTGGTAGACTGGAACGTGATGCAGCAACGGGGTATTTCCAAAGAGAGTATTCCGGCGGAATGTACGATTATAAATATTCCTTTCCAGGAAGAATATCCGGTAGTATGGGGAATCGGTGTTGTGTTGATTATCATTCTGCTTTCCACGTTGTTTGTCTGGCTCTTCTTCCTTTATCGCCGCGAACAAGGGCGGAAGAGACGTGCCCTTTATGAACTGGAAAGTGAAAAGGAAACATTGGCGTTGGCTATTGAAGGTAGCGACACTTTTGCCTGGAAGCTGGAAAATGACCATTTTGTATTTGAAAAGGAATTCTGGATATCACAGAAAATGAGTGCTAAGTCACTTGGCTTTGAGGAACTATTGTCGTTTATGCATCCCGATCATTGGGATGAGGTGAGAGGGTACTGGAAAAACATTTCTAAGGCAGGCAAAGTGGTTTCTCAGGTGCGTTGTGACTTTAATGAAAAAGGCTATCAGTGGTGGGAGTTTCGCTATAAAACGATACTGCTTCCCGGTGGAGGATATAAAGCTGCCGGTCTGTTACTGAATATACAGGCGATTAAAGACCGTGAACAGGAATTGGAAGAAGCAAGACTACTGGCTGAAAAGGCTGAATTAAAGCAGTCTTTCCTGGCAAATATGAGCCATGAGATTCGTACGCCGCTGAATGCAATTGTGGGCTTCTCCAATATATTGGCGCTTGATGATGGTGTGAGTCCGGAGGAGCGTCTGGAATATATCGGCAGTATTAATAAAAACAGTGATTTATTGTTGAAACTAATCAATGATATTCTGGAACTTTCGCGCATCGAATCCGGATACATGTCATTTGAATACGAGAAGTGTTTCGTTTCAGAATTGGTTGACAGTATATATATGACTCATCAGATGCTGATTTCCGAACAATTGGAATTCATCAAAGAGTTGGATGCGGTGCAGGTGGAAGTGATGGTTGATAAGGGGCGCTTGACACAGGTGATCACTAATTTCCTGAATAATGCTTCTAAGTTTACTAAAACTGGATATATCAAGTTGGGATACCGTTATCTTTCTGAATCGGACCGAGTGGCTATCTACGTGGAAGATACCGGAAGAGGCATTGAACTCTCGGAACAGAAAATGATCTTTAGCCGTTTCTATAAACAGGATGAGTTTTCGCAAGGAGCCGGCTTGGGACTTTCTATCTGCCAGGTGATTGTAGAAAAATTGCGGGGCAAAATCGAACTGTGGTCGGAACCGGGGAAAGGAAGCAGGTTTACGGTGGTGCTGCCGGTGGTAAAAGCTACAAGCTACAAGTGACGAGTTGTAAGTTCCTTTCGGTGTGGTAGTCTGGCGAACAATTATTCGCTTACGAATACAGCGCAGCAACTTGTAACTCGTCATTTGTAGCCCGTAGCTTATCGCACTTTAGCGCGATAATACTCCAAGTTCTTTTCCTACCTTGATGAATGCATTTATACACTTGTCAAGATGTTCTCTTTCGTGTCCGGCAGAGATCTGTACACGGATGCGTGCCTGGTCTTTCGGAACCACGGGATAATAGAATCCGGTGACGTAAATGCCTTCTTCTTGCATACGGGCGGCGTAAATCTGCGAAAGTTTGGCATCATACAGCATCACGGCGCAGATAGCACTTTGTGTAGGCTTGATGTCAAATCCGGCAGCAGTCATTTTCTCGCGGAAGTAATTAACGTTTTCTACTAATTTGTCATGCAGGGCATTGCTTTCTCTTAGCATATTGAAGACTTCGATACTTGCACCGATCACGGCAGGAGCAACAGAATTGGAGAACAGATATGGGCGACTGCGTTGGCGCAGCAGGTCGATAATCTCTTTGCGTCCGGTGGTGAATCCGCCCATGGCTCCGCCAAAAGCCTTACCCAGTGTACCGGTGTAAATATCCACACGTCCGTAAGTTTTGAATAGCTCGCTTACACCGTGGCCTGTTGGACCTACTACGCCGGCAGAGTGAGACTCGTCTACCATGACTAAAGCATCATACTTTTCTGCCAGATCACAGATTTGATCCATCGGAGCTACATTGCCATCCATGGAGAATACACCGTCTGTTACAACAATGCGGAAACGCTGGGCCTGTGCTTCTTGCAGACACTTCTCCAGTTCGGCCATGTCGGCATTGGCATAGCGGTAACGTTTGGCCTTACACAGGCGTACACCGTCAATGATGGAGGCGTGGTTCAGGGAATCGGAGATGATAGCATCTTCCTCGCTGAATAGAGGTTCGAACACTCCGCCGTTGGCATCGAAACAAGCAGCATAGAGGATGGTGTCTTCGGTTTTGAAATAGTCGGAGATAGCAGCTTCCAGTTCTTTGTGGATGTCTTGTGTTCCGCAGATGAAACGTACGGAAGACATGCCGTAGCCACGGTGATCCATCATCTTTTGGGCAGCGGCAATCAGTCGCGGATGGTTGGACAAACCCAAGTAATTGTTGGCGCAGAAATTCAGCACTTCCTTCCCTTTTACGGTGATGGCGGCTTGTTGCGCACTCTCGATCAGGCGCTCTTCTTTGTAGAGTCCGGCCTCTTTAATTTCAGCAAGCGTATTGCTGAGGTGTTCTTTCATTTTCCCGTACATAGCTTTATAAATTAAAAGTTTGTCATCTTATTACTAAACGATACAAAGGACACGATTTTTCTTCAAATAAACAATAGCAAAATGATAGAATAATGAAAAAAAAGTATGTATATTTGCACGTCTCTAAGGATGGAGCACCTTATAAATAAGTCGTATGAAGAATATTTTGGTAATTGGAGCAACCGGACAGATAGGTTCGGAACTCACATTGGAATTGCGTAAACGTTATGGAGATGACCATGTTATAGCCGGATACATTCCGAGTGCTATGCCTAAAGGAGAATTGAAAGCATCGGGGCCTTCTGCTATTGCCGACGTAACCGACCGTCAGTCTATTGAAGTGGTGGCGCGCCAATTCAAGATTGATACGATTTATAATCTGGCAGCTTTGCTCTCGGTGGTTGCCGAAAGCCGCCCGGCCATGGCTTGGAAAATTGGTATAGACGGATTATGGAATGTGCTGGAAGTGGCGCGTGAATATGGTTGTGCAGTGTTTACTCCGAGTTCTATCGGTTCGTTTGGAGAAGCTACACCTCATGTAAAGACGCCGCAAGATACGATTCAGCGCCCTCGTACGATGTATGGGGTAACCAAAGTAACTACTGAATTGTTGAGCGATTATTATTATACTAAATATGGAGTAGATACTCGTGCGGTTCGTTTTCCGGGCATCATTTCCAATGTAACTCCTCCGGGAGGGGGGACTACAGACTATGCGGTCGATATTTTTTACTCCGCAGTGAAAGGTGAAAAGTTTGTATGTCCTTTGAAACCCGGTACTTATATGGATATGATGTATATGCCTGATGCGCTGAATGCAGCCATTTCGTTGATGGAAGCAATTCCAACACGTCTGAAGCATCGGAATGCTTTCAATATCGCTGCCATGAGTTTTGATCCGGAGGAAATCTGCCGGGAGATAAAAAAGCATGTGCCCGATTTTGAAATGGTATATGAGATTGATCCATTGAAGCAATCCATTGCCGACAGTTGGCCCGACAGCTTGGATGACAGTTGTGCTCGTGAAGAGTGGGATTGGAAACCGCAATATGATTTAGAGTCCATGACGGTGGACATGCTTGAGAAGTTAAGAGCTAAACTAAATAAGTGACCTTCAGGGGCCGGTAAAGAATGAGAAAAATAGGATTGGGGTTCTTTCTTCTCGTTTTCTTGGTGTCGTGCGGCAACAAGAAGACGAAGATGGATCCTTTTGCGACAATCACCAATTTGGTGGATTCAGCTGCACACAAAGCTGATACTGTACCACAGGCTGAAGTTGATAATGACCCTAAGCCAATAGAAGCGGATGAATCGTTTGATGATTTCGTCTATAGTTACGCTTCGGATGACGCTTTGCAACGGCAGCGGACTAAGTTTCCATTGCCTTTTTACGACGTTGATAAACCTTCTAAAATAGAGAGGGGGGAGTGGGAACATGATTATCTGTTTACCCAGCAGAGCTATTACACATTGCTCTTCGATGATGAAGATGACTTGGAGTTGGTGGGAGATACTGCCTTGACATCCGTACAGGTGGAATGGATTTTGCTGAAAAACCGTATGGTGAAGAAATACTATTTCGAACGTACCAAGGGTGTCTGGATGCTGGAAGCTATTAATCTCCGGCAGATAGAGCAGGGGGAGAATGAAGACTTCGTTGCGTTTTATTTGCGTTTTGTGACTGATAGTGTTTATCAGAGCCGGCATATTCGCGAACCTTTAGAATATATTACGATAGATCCGGATGATGAATTTTCTATCTTGGAGACTACACTCGACTTGAATCAGTGGTATGCTTTCCGTCCGGTATTGCCTGTAGACAAACTGTCCAATATCAATTACGGACAAAAGAATAGCGATTACTCTAATACGAAAATCCTGAAAGTAAATGGGATTGGAAACGGATATACCAATATTTTCTATTTTCGCAGACATCGTGGAGAGTGGGAGTTATATAAATATGAGGATACGAGTATTTAGGAAATTACGAATTACAAATGACGAATGATAGAGCATGAGATGAGAAAAATACCCAATACATTCGGACTTGATGTAGAAGCTGCCGTGTTTTTGGAATACAGTTCAGTAGAAGAATTGGAGAAGTTGATTGCCGCCGGACGCATCACTTCTCCTTATCTGCATATTGGCGGAGGGAGCAATCTGTTGTTTACCGGAAATTATGAGGGGGTGATATTGCATTCGCGTATAGGCGGCATTGAAGTAACGGCTGAAGATGAAGAAAAGGTTTCGGTGCGTGTAGGTGCCGGTGTGGTGTGGGATGATTTCGTGGGCTATTGTGCGGATCGGGGTTGGTATGGAGTTGAAAACCTGTCTCTTATTCCTGGGGAGGTGGGGGCTTCGGCTGTACAAAATATTGGTGCTTATGGCGTGGAAGTGAAAGATCTGATTTCTTTCGTAGAAACGGTGAACATACAGGGCGTGAAGCATGTTTACCAAACGGATGAATGTGATTATTCATACCGGAGCAGTGTTTTTAAACGGCCGGAAATGAAGCAGGTGTTTGTCACATATGTTGGTTTCTCTTTGAGTAAGAAAGAGTCTTATATATTGGACTATGGTACTATTCGTCAGGAACTTGAGAAATACCCGAAAGTTGACTTGAAGACATTACGACAGGTTATTATCGATATTCGTGAAAGTAAATTGCCTGATCCGAAAGTATTGGGTAATGCCGGTAGCTTCTTTATGAATCCTGTCGTTGCGCGTGAAGTTTTTGAAGCCTTACGGGAACAATATCCTCAGATGCCTTTTTATGAAATAAGTGCTGACCGGATAAAAATTCCTGCCGGTTGGATGATAGACCAGTGTGGTTGGAAGGGGAAATCGCTGGGACCTGCCGCCGTGCATGATAAGCAGGCATTGGTGTTGGTAAACCGGGGTGGGGCAACGGGGGCCGATATCGTAGCTCTTTCGGATGCTGTAAGGGCGTCAGTTCGCGATAAGTTTGGCATTGACATACATCCCGAAGTGAATTTTATTTGAAGTAATCATGATTATCAGAGGTTGCTTTTGAATGAACTGATGATTGATAATTAATATGTAATTAAAGTGAAACTAAGAATATTAGGAAGCGGAACATCGACAGGAGTGCCTGAAATAGGTTGTAAGTGCGAAGTTTGCACTTCTGCCGATCCGCGTGATAACCGCTTGCGTGCGTCTTCTTTGTTGCATACGGATGACGCGGTGATACTGATTGATTGTGGACCGGATTTCCGGGAACAGATGTTGAGGGTAGCCTCATTTGAAAAAATAGATGGAGTGTTGATTACTCATGAGCACTATGACCATGTAGGAGGACTGGATGATCTTCGTCCTTTTTGCCGTTTCGGCGAGATTCCCATATATTCCGATGACTATACGGCAACTCACTTGCGTGCGCGAATGCCCTATTGTTTTTTGGAACATAAATATCCCGGTGTACCTCAGATTTTCTTGCAGGAAGTGGAGCCGGGAAAGAACTTCTTTATCAATCATACGGAGATTATTCCTTTTCAGGTGATGCACGGGCGTCTGCCTATTCTGGGGTATCGTATAGGTAAACGTTTGGCTTATATTACAGATATGCTGACCATGCCTGAAGAGTCCTATGAACAATTGCAAGACTTGGATGTTCTGGTTGTGAATGCCTTGCGTGTCAAGCCGCATCCTACGCATCAGAGTATTTCCGAGGCATTGGAGACAGCAAAGCGCATTGGTGCGCGCGAAACTTATTTTATTCACATGAGTCATCATGCCGGATTGCATGTCGAACTCGAAAAGCAGCTTCCTCCTGATGTGCATCTGACTTTTGATGGAATGGAAATAGAGTTTTAAAGGCGGGCATTCTAAAACTTTTTTATATCTACTAAAGTTTTTGAAACATTTGTTTTGTTTTATTAGTAGAAATACTTATTTTTGCCGAAACTTGATGCCTGAAAAACCATGAAGTTACGCCTTATCATAAGAATTGCCATGATTGTGTCCATAGTGTTGCTATGTACGGGGTTCGGGGTGTATTCATTCTTTAGGTTGAATGAGGTGGAGAGTCAGAAAGATTTTAATCTCTATACTCTAGTACCTCAAAGCGCAATAGCTGTGCTGGAAACAGACCGTATGGCAGAATTGGTGGATGACATCAACCAGTTGAGTTGCAGCAAAGATAACCACTTCCTTTATGCTTCCGAACTTTTTGTTTATCTGAAAAACTATCTGCATACCTTGCTTGAGGATACTCCGCACGGACTTAGTAAGCAGATGAACAAAATGCTTATCAGTTTTCATGAGCCGGATACACCATTGAACCAAGTGTTGTATTGCAGTCTGGGATCAGGTGATTATGAGTTGGTGGAGTCGTTCATCAGGAAATATTGTTCCAGTTCATTCCCTTCTAAATTTTTTGATTACAGAGGTGAGGAAATCAGCATTTATCCTATGCCTGACGGACGTTTCCTTTCAGCGTATTTCACATCGGACTTCCTGGCGATCAGCTTTCAGAAGCGATTGATAGAACAGGTGATTGACGCGCGGCTCTCCAAAAAATCGTTGATAGATATGTCTTCATTCAAACTGATGCATGCCGGGAAGAATGCGAACGTGGAAGCTACGGTGTATGTGCGCATTAAATCGGTGGAGATGGGTAAAAATACAGATGGTATTCGTTCGCAGACCTATTTGGGAAGTTGGGCGGAATTTGATTTGAAGCTGAATGAGAATGCTATTTATTGTTCGGGGATTAGTCACGGATCGGATACTACACATACTTTTATAAATGCTTTGCGTCGTCAGCAGCCGGTAGAGGGGTTTCCGGGAGAACGGCTTCCATTTTCTACTTTCTTTTATGATTGTTGGGCCATTTCGGACATGGATGCCATGTGCAGCTTTACGGCGGAACAGGAATATGCCAAGGCGACTTATTCCGATTATATTAAAGAAAGAGATGAAGAATGGATGGATTTCTTGAAAATGTATGCAGGAGATCAGGTGATATCCTGTCTTTTTCAGTCGAAAGATACAGTAAATGAGATTCCTTGTGCGGTGATGAGTGTTCCGGTGAAGAATGTGTTGCAGGCTGAACGCCGCTTGCAGTCATTGCTTTATACTTCTCCGAAGGAAGTGGATGCGCCTCCTGTTCCGCAGGCATACCCTGATTATCATCTTTATCCAAAGGCGAAAGGATATCGTTATTATATATTGCCTCGTAATACCTTGCTGACTCAATTGACAGGTATCACAGAGTCTGCTCTTTATACGTATGTGTGTTTTTATCGCGGGCATCTGCTGATGGCACCGGATGTTGTCAGTCTTACGGCTTATATAGATGCCATGGAGAATGAGGAAGTATTGGATGATATTCCGTTGTATGAAGAGGGGATTGGGAGTCTTTCACCCACATATAGTTTTGTAATGATGGTGGATATGGAAAAGATGGTGGAGCAACCGGAAACTTATGTGCGTCTGATACCGAACTTTTTCTTTCGCCAGGCAAAGTTCTTCCGGCATTTCGTGCTTTCAATACAATTCACTTGTGTGGAGGAGGTGGTATATCCGAATCTGGTGTTTTTATACAAAGGAGATAAAATATAAGATTTAGTACACAAAAAAAGGAGAAAATTTCTCCCTTTTTTGTGTTAAATTCTTTTTAGTTTAGAATGGCAGATCATCTTTTGCGTCACCTGTGAGGAATTCCGGTGCGGCAGTCGGTGCCGGTGGCGGAACAGGTGCGCCCGGTGCGCCTGCAGGGGCTGTTGCACTAACACGTTCTACTTTCCATGCGCGGATACTGTTGAACCAACGGTCCTGCCATTGGCGTGCGTCCACATCAAATGATACGGTCAGTTCTTCGCCCATCTGGATGTTAAACTGTTCTATTTTGTCTGCTCCGAAAACATCGAAACACATTTTGCGGGGATATTGGCCGTGGTCTTCAATCACGTATTCTTGTGCTTTCCACTCATTGCCCGACTTTGCCACTCCGCCTCTTGGTTGGAGTATAGCGATAATTTTTCCTGTAAATTCCATTGCGTTCTTTTTTAATGATGCGGCGAAGTTACAATTTTTTAGGGAAATCTGGAGAAGTTCCAGGTGTTTTTTCTTAATTTTCTTTGCTGTGGGAAGATCTTTTTTTGTAACTTTGTCCGATACTATGAAGTTATAGTACGAATAGGGAATAATATAAAACTTAAATACACAGAACATATGAAATTTATCGTTTCGAGTACTGCGCTCTCCAGCCATTTACAGGCTATCAGCCGTGTGATTAATTCGAAGAATGCGTTGCCCATTTTGGATTGTTTCCTCTTTGAACTGAAAGACGGAACATTGTCGATTACTGTTTCTGATAGTGAAACAACGATGGTGACATCAGTTGAAGTGAATGAAAGTGATGCTGACGGACGCTTTGCCGTAGCTGCCAAAACAATTCTGGACGCATTGAAGGAAATCCCCGAACAACCGCTGTCATTTGAAGTAAATACCAATTCCTTGGAAATCACAGTACAGTATCAAAACGGTAAGTATAGCCTGATGGGACAGAATGCAGATGAATTTCCTCAATCGGCTATGCTGGGTGACAATGCCGTACGCGTAGAAATGGATGCATCCGTATTGTTGGGCGGAATTAATCGCGCTGTATTTGCTACAGCTGATGATGAACTTCGTCCGGTGATGAATGGTATCTATTTTGATATTACCACAGAAGATATTACAATGGTGGCATCTGATGGTCACAAATTGGTGCGTTGCAAAACACTGGCTGCCAAAGGTAATGAACGCGCAGCATTTATTCTGCCCAAAAAGCCGGCTTCGTTGATTAAGAATTTGTTGCCTAAAGAACAGGGACAAGTTGTTATTGAATTTGATGAACGTAATGCTGTGTTTACATTGGAAAAATACCGCATGGTGTGTCGTCTGATTGAAGGACGTTATCCTAATTATAATTCGGTGATACCGCAGAATAATCCTTATAAAGTGACTGTGGACCGTATGCAGTTGGTAGGTGCATTGCGTCGTGTATCTATTTTCTCATCACAGGCAAGCAGTCTTATTAAGCTGCGTATGCAGCCCAATCAGATTGTTATTTCGGCTCAGGATATTGATTTCTCTACTTCTGCCGAAGAAACACTGGCTTGCCAGTATGATGGTAACCCGATGAGCATCGGTTTTAAATCGACTTTTCTGATCGATATTTTGAATAATATCGCCGCTGATGAAGTGATAATTGAACTGGCAGATCCGTCACGTGCAGGCGTCATCATTCCCGTTGAACAAGAAGAAAATGAGGAGTTGTTGATGCTACTGATGCCGATGATGCTAAATGATTAAAAAAATAATAGAGTTAACGAGGAACGAGTTGACAAGGAGACAAGGGCTGTGCTGTTATGCCGGGAATGCCTTGTTCCCTTGTCAACTCGTTCCCTTGTCAACTGTAAAATAGAAGAATAATGAAATTAAACCTCAAAAACCCGATTGTTTTTTTTGATTTGGAGACGACCGGAACGAGTATCAATGTAGACCGTATCGTTGAAATCTGTTATCTCAAAGTACACCCCAATGGTAATGAGGAAGCAAAAACACTTCGTATCAATCCGGAAATGCATATTCCCGAAGGTGCGTCTGCTGTTCATGGCATCTATGACAAGGATGTGGCAGATTGTCCTACCTTCAAAGAAGTGGCCCGTACTATTGCCAATGATATAGAAGGATGTGATTTGGCAGGATTTAATTCCAACCGTTTTGATATTCCCGTGCTGGCGGAAGAATTTCTTCGCGCCGGTGTAGATATTGACCTGAGCCGCCGCAAGTTTGTGGATGTACAGGTCATTTTCCATAAATTGGAGCAGCGTACACTTTCTGCTGCTTATAAATTCTATTGTGGAAAGAATCTGGAGGATGCACATACGGCGGCAGCTGATACGCAAGCAACTTATGAGGTGCTAATGGCACAGTTGGACCGTTATTCGGAATTGCAGAATGATATTGCTTTTCTGGCAGATTATTCCAGCTTTAACAAAAACGTGGATTTCGCAGGACGTATGATTTATGATGATAATGGTGTGGAAGTATTTAACTTTGGAAAATACAAGGGAATGTCGGTGACAGATGTGTTGAAGCGCGATCCGGGCTATTATAGCTGGATATTAAACAGTGACTTTACACTGAATACCAAGGCTATGTTGACAAAGATTCGTCTACGTGAATTAACCAATAAGTAGTATCATGGCGAATACACTGAAAGGGAAGAAAATTGTATTAGGAATAACCGGAAGTATTGCTGCTTATAAAGCTTGTTATATTATCCGGGGACTTATAAAGCAAGGTGCTGAGGTACAGGTAGTCATAACTCCTGCAGGAAAAGAATTTATAACTCCCATTACGCTTTCGGCATTGACGAGTAAGCCGGTTATCAGTGAGTTTTTTGCCCAACGTGACGGCACATGGAATAGCCATGTGGATCTGGGTTTATGGGCGGATGCTATGCTTATAGCTCCGGCAACTGCTTCAACTATTGGCAAGATGGCAAATGGAGTGGCTGATAATATGTTGATTACGACTTATTTGTCGGCTAAGGCTCCGGTATTTGTGGCACCTGCCATGGACCTTGATATGTATGCCCATCCTTCTACACAAAAGAATCTGGATACGCTCCGTTCTTATGGAAATCATATTATAGAACCGGGTACGGGAGAACTTGCCAGCCATCTGGTAGGCAAGGGACGTATGGAAGAACCGGAAGTCATTATTCAACATCTGGCGAATTATTTTGCCGGGAAAGAAGGTGATTTGCGAGGTAAGACCATTATGATCACTGCCGGACCTACCTATGAGAAGATCGATCCGGTACGTTTTATCGGGAACTATTCTTCCGGTAAGATGGGGTTTGCTATTGCAGATGAATGTGCTGCCCGCGGAGCTAAGGTCATTATGATATCAGGTCCTGTACAACAGCAATTGAAATATCCGGTACGTTGGTTTCCTGTGGAATCGGCAGATCAGATGTATAATGCTGCGTGTAGCTTTTTTGCAGAGGCTGATGCTGCTATTCTTTCGGCTGCTGTTGCCGATTTTACACCGGAACAGGTTGCTGATGCTAAGATAAAGCGGGAAAAGGAAGGAGAAATGATGTTGCGTTTGAAACCTACGAAAGACATTGCCGCCTGTCTGGGACAGATGAAGAAAGAACGTCAGGTATTGGTAGGTTTTGCTCTGGAAACGAATGACGAACAGCATAACGCTGAGGATAAGCTGCGACGGAAGAATCTGGATTTTATCGTTCTGAATTCTCTGAATGATAAGGGAGCCGGTTTCCGGTACGACACGAATAAAATCAGTATCATTGACCGTGAAAGCAAGACGGACTTTCCGTTGAAATCAAAGGCGGAAGTAGCTGCGGATATTGTAGATTGTCTGGTGGAAGTATTGGAGAATAAGTAAATATAGATAGTGAGAAATAAGACACTTTATATGATTCTGCTTCTGGTTGCTGTGGCGCTAAAGTCCACTGCCCAGGAATTGAATTGTAAATTTACGGTGAATTATTCTCAGATACAAGGTACGAGTACACAGGTTTTTACTACGCTTGAAAACGCCTTGATGGAGTTTATTAATACCCGTCGGTGGACGCAGGCGCAGTATGAAGTGAATGAACGGATTCGTTGTTCTATGAACCTGACCGTGAAAGAATATAATGAGGCGGATGGACGTTGGAAGTGTGAGCTGATTGTACAGTCTACACGCCCCGTCTGGCAATCCGGGTATCAGACGGTAGTTTTTAGCTTTAAAGATACGGATGTTGCTTTCAACTACCGTGAGTTCGATCCGCTGCAACTGAGGGATAATGTTATTGACAGTAATCTGACGGCAGTAATTGCTTATTATGCTTATATGATTATCGGACTGGACATGGACACGATGGCTCCACAGGGTGGTACGGAGGTTTTTCGGGCAGCTGAAGACATTGTAACGGCCGCACAGAACCTTGGTGAAACCGGTTGGAAAGCATTCGATAGCAGTCGGAATCGTTATGCATTAGTTTCTGATTATCTGGAAGATGGCATGACGCCTTTGCGCAAACTGATGTATGGATATCATCGTACAGGTATGGATGAACTCTCTGTGAATGTTACCCGTGCCCGCGCTGTAATAACATCTATGCTTAGCGGTTTGAAAGAGGCGCAACAGAATAAGCCAATGTCGGCATTGCCCGGTTTGTTTACTGAAATAAAGAAAGATGAATTGATTAATCTTTATTCCCGTGCTGCAATGAAGGAAAAGGAAGAAATATGTGAACTACTATCATCTGTCAATCCTTCACTGACTACCGAGTGGGAAAAGATAAAGCAATAATTAGGAAGTGAGTAAGATTAAAATTGTAAATAAGTCATGTTACGTTCGCTTTACATACAGAATTACGCGCTTATAGAAAAGCTTGATATTAGCTTTGGTGCAGGTTTCTCCGTTATCACGGGTGAGACGGGTGCCGGTAAGTCTATTATACTGGGTGCTATCGGCTTGTTGCTTGGTCAGCGTGCCGAAGTAAAAGCCATTCGCCAGGGTGCATCGAAGTGTGTGATTGAGGCCCGTTTTGATATTTCAGCTTATGGTATGGAGCCTTTCTTTGAAGATAATGAACTGGAATATGAAGAAGAGTGTATCTTGCGTCGTGAGGTTTATGCATCTGGTAAGAGTCGTGCATTTATCAATGATACTCCGGCTTCGCTTGTACAAATGAAGGAGTTGGGTGAACAGTTAATTGACGTGCATTCTCAGCACCAGAATCTTTTGTTGAATAAAGAAGGATTCCAGTTGAATGTACTCGATATATTGTCTCATAATGATGAACAACTTTCTACTTATCAATCTTTGTATAGAGAATGGAAGCAGGCACAACAGGAACTGGCAGACCTCATAGCCCGTGCTGAGCAGAATAAGGCAGATGAAGACTATATCCGTTTCCAGTTGGAGCAGTTGGAAGAAGCAAATTTGTCTGTAGGTGAACAGGAGGAACTGGAACAGGAGACGGATATGTTGAGTCATGCTGAAGAAATAAAGGCCGGTTTGTTCCGTGTCGGACAATTGTTGACCTCTGATGAAGGTGGTCTGCTGGCCGGGTTGAAGGAAAGTCTGAATACAATGCTTGGTCTGCAAAAAGTTTATTCTCCGGCTACTGAACTTGCTGAACGCCTGGAAAGTACATATATTGAATTGAAAGATGTTTCCCAGGAAATTTCTTCTCAGGAAGAGGATGTTGAGTTTAATCCTGATCGTCTGGAAGAGGTAAACGATCGGTTGAATCTGATTTATACCTTACAGCAAAAACATAGGGCAACCACTGTGGAGGAGTTACTGACACTTGCTGAAGAATATGCAGCAAAGTTGGCGGCCATTACTTCTTATGATGAACGTATTGGTGAGTTGACAACTCTTTGCGATACTTTATATAATAAGGTGAGAAAGCAGGCTGCTGTTCTTACCAAGGCCCGTACCGGCGCCGCTCGTGAAGTTGAAAAGCAAATGGCTTCCCGCTTGGTGCCGTTGGGTATGCCTAATGTGCGTTTTCAGGTGGAGATGGGAATAAGAAAAGAACCTGGTGTGCACGGTGAAGATACCGTCAACTTTCTCTTTTCTGCCAATAAAAACGGCTCATTGCAAAATATTTCATCGGTAGCTTCCGGTGGTGAGATTGCACGTGTCATGTTGTCCATTAAGGCGATGATAGCCGGTGCAGTGAAATTGCCCACTATTGTATTTGATGAAATAGATACAGGAGTATCCGGTGAGATTGCCGACCGTATGGCGGACATTATGCAGGAAATGGGAGAACAGGATCGTCAGGTAATCAGTATTACCCATTTGCCGCAAATTGCTGCGCGCGGATGTGCACATTATAAAGTATATAAGCAAGATAACGAAACCGAAACCAATAGCCACATACGCCGTTTGGCAGATGAGGAGAGGGTAGAGGAAATAGCCCATATGCTCAGTGGGGCTACTTTGACAGAAGCTGCTTTGAATAATGCAAAGGCACTTCTTGGTATCAAAAGATAGCCTTTAATTTTTAATTTCTAATTTTAATTTCTCAAAGATGGTTGATAAGAGTGAAATGATTTTCGGCGTTCGCGCTGTGATAGAAGCAATACAGGCAGGAAAGGAAATCGATAAGATTCTGGTGAAGAAAGACATTCAGAGCGATTTATCCAAAGAACTTTTTGCTGCGCTAAAAGGAACTTTGATTCCGGTGCAACGTGTTCCGGTGGAACGCATTAACCGCATTACCCGTAAGAATCATCAAGGGGTGATTGCTTTTATTTCATCCGTTACGTATCAGAAGACAGAAGACTTGGTACCTTTTCTTTTCGAAGAAGGCAAGAACCCGCTGTTCGTCATGTTGGATGGTGTGACTGATGTTCGTAACTTTGGTGCCATAGCTCGTACCTGTGAGTGTGCAGCAGTAGATGCTGTTATCATTCCTGCTAAAGGAAGCGTGACGGTGAATGCTGATGCAATGAAAACATCTGCCGGAGCATTGCATGTTCTGCCGGTTTGCCGTGAGCAGAATCTGAAGGTTACATTGCAATATCTCAAAGATAGTGGTTTCCGCATTGTGGCAGCTACAGAAAAGGGTGACTATGATTATACCAAAGCTGATTATACAGGACCGATGTGTATCATAATGGGAGCTGAAGATAAAGGTGTTTCTTATGAGAACCTGGCTCTTTGCGATGAGTGGGTGAAAATCCCAATGCTGGGTACTATCGAGTCGCTCAATGTTTCTGTTGCGGCAGGTATTTTGATTTATGAAGCTGTGAAACAAAGAACCAACTAAGATATGAAGAAGAACTTGTTGTTGACGCTCGCCCTCTGTTTGCTGGCACAGTGGAGTGTAGCTCAGGCACCCAAATGGGTGGAAAAAGCCAAGCGTGCTGTTTTCTCGGTGGTCACGTATGACGAGAGTGATAAGATACTTAATACGGGAAATGGATTTTTTGTTACCGAAGATGGAATTGCTCTGTCTGATTATAGCTTGTTTAAAGGTGCGCAGCGTGCCGTTGTCATTAATTCGGAGGGTACACAAATGCCTGTGGAAGTTATTATGGGAGCAAATGACATGTATGATGTTGTGAAGTTTCGTGTAGCGATTTCAGGAAAAAAAGTACCTGCATTAGTGGTAGCTCCTGTGGCCCCGACTGTAGGTGCAAGCATTTATCTGTTACCTTATTCTACACAGAAAGATCGTTCCTATACTACCGGACAGGTGAAAGAAGAGTCTAAGGTAGAGGGACAATATCATTATTATACACTTGATATGCAGCTGAAGGACAAAATGGTAAGTTGTCCGGTAATGACTGCTGAGGGACAAGTATTCGGTCTGGCACAGAAATCTTCTGGAAAAGATACAGCTACCATTTGCTATGCAGTAGGTGCCGATTATGCTATGGCTCAAAAGATAAGTCCTCTTTCTTTCAATGATCATACTTTATTGAGTATCGGCATTAAGAAAGCATTGCCTGAGACGGAAGAACAAGCATTGGTTTATCTCTATATGGCTTCTTCACAGCTTGCACCGGAGAAATACACCGAGTTGCTGAATGAGTTTATATCTCAGTATCCCAACAGTGCTGACGGTTATCTTCGTCGTGCAAACAATCAAATCTTCCAGTCGAAGGAGGCAAGTTCAATGGATAAGGTTGCTGCTGATATGGATAAGGCACTTGAAGTGGCACAAAAGAAAGATGATGCATACTTCAATCGTGCCAAACTGATTTATGGTTATCAGTTGGATAAACCTGAAAAAACCTATAAAGATTGGACATATGACAGGGCTTTGGATGAGGTTCGTAAAGCGATTGCAATCGAAGCTCTTCCGGTTTATGTTCAGTTGGAAGGTGATATCCAGTTTGCCAAGAAGGACTATGCGGCTGCTCTTGCCAGTTATGAGAAGGTGAATGATTCCAATATTGCCTCTCCGGCTACATTCTTTAGTGCCGCTAAGACGAAAGAATTGATGGAAGCAGCTCCGGAAGAAGTGTTGGCTTTGATGGATAGTTGTATGGCGCGTTTCGTGCAACCGTATAGTGAAGAAGCTGCTCCTTATCTGCTGGAACGTGCCCAGATGCGCCTGAATGCCGGACAAGGACGCGGTGCGATGCTTGATTATGATGAATACTATAAAGCGGTTCGTGGCAATGTGAATGATGTGTTCTATTATTATCGCGAACAGGCGGCCGTTCAGGCAAAGCAGTTTCAGCGTGCGTTGGATGATTTGGCAAAAGCTATTGAACTTAATCCGAAAGAGCTGACTTATTTTTCGGAACTTGCAGTGGTGAACATTCGTGTGGGGAGAAATGAAGAAGCGATCAAGGTGCTGAAAGATGCTTTGGAAATTGATTCTAAATATGCTGAAGCTTATCGTTTGATAGGAGTTGCCCAGCTACAGTTAAAGCAAAACAAAGAGGCTTGTGCCAGTTTCGCAAAAGCTAAGGAACTGGGTGATCCGAATGTTGATGCTTTAATAGAAAAACACTGTAAGTGATAGTATTGCAGATGATATCTTTATAAAAAAGGCTCTGCTTTCACAAGCTGAGCCTTTATCGGGAAACTCCCGTGTCAAAAAAGAATTAGCTAAGTCTAGGTTTTAAAACAGGTATAAGTGAATTTTTCTTTTGTGTATAATCTTATTAAGTAAATGCATGAAGTTGCAGAATACTGCATAAGATACCAATTTTTTTTCTTGAATGAATCATAAATTGTTGAATACTAAAATAATATTAGAATGAAAAAAGTAATTTGCAGTCAGAAAGCTCCGGGAGCTATTGGTCCTTACAGCCAGGCTATCGAAGCAAATGGAATGATATTTGTATCTGGTCAATTACCTATTGATGCGACTACCGGACAGATGGCAGAAGGTGCTGAAGCACAGGCACGTCAGTCATTGGAGAACATCAAGCATATCCTTGGAGAAGCAGGTTTGACGATGGCAAATATCGTCAAGACTACTGTTTTCCTACAGGATATGTCATTGTTTGCAGATATGAATAAAGTATATGCTACCTATTTTGATGGTGATTTCCCTGCCCGTTCGGCTGTTGCAGTGAAAGCCCTGCCGAAAGATGCTTTAGTGGAGATTGAGTGCATTGCGGTTCGTTAACAAATCGGCAACAATAAAACTACTGCCTCCTACGAAGATAAAGTCTTCCGGGAGGCTTTTTTCTTGTGCAGCCCGCACGGCAGAGGGAACATCTGGATAGCAAATTCCTTGCAATCCGGCCTCAGAGGCAAGTTGGGCAAGTTCGCTTTCAGGTAATGCACGCCTTACGCTGGCTTTTGTGAAGTAATATTCGGCTTCTTGGGGTAATAATGCTAATACACCGTGTATGTCTTTGTCGTTTACCATACCTATAATCATATGTAGTTTCCGGTAAGATTGCTGTTTCAACTGCTCTGTGATATAGGTGATGCCACCTACATTGTGTCCGGTATCGCATATCAGGGTAGGGGCATCCTGCAATTTTTGCCAGCGTCCCATCAGGCCGGTCAGTTCACAGACATGGGCGAAGCCACTTCGAACAGCCTGCTCACTCAGATTGTATCCGGCTTTCCGTAGTTCTGGGATGGCTGTGAGTAACGTGCGGGTGTTTTTAGTTTGATATAATCCTTTCAGCTCACATTCCAATCCGGGGTAATCATCCTTTTCATCTTCTTCTGCAAAGAGAATGGGAGCACCTACTTCGCGAGCCTTTTTTGAAAATACAGGTTTTGTTTCAGGAGTCGTTTCTCCGATTATGACAGGTATTCCACTTTTAATGATCCCGGCTTTTTCTCCCGCTATCTTTTCTAATGTATTACCCAGGAATTGGGTATGGTCAAAACTAATATTGGTGATGATACATAGATCCGGGTGTACAATATTGGTGCAATCCAGTCTTCCGCCAAGTCCTACTTCGATAACCGCTACATCTACATGTTCATCAGCGAAATACCGGAATGCCATAGCGGTAGTCAATTCAAAGAAAGAAGGATGCAGAGGCTCAAAAAAATCACGTTCTTTTTCTACAAACCGGACTACATATTCTTCCGGGATAGGCTGTCCGTTTATTCGGATACGTTCGCGGAAATCTACGAGGTGCGGAGATGTGTAGAGGCCTACCCGGTACCCCGCTTCCTGCAAGATAGCAGCAAGAGTGTGCGAGCATGAACCTTTGCCATTCGTACCTCCTACATGGATACTGTGGAAGTTCCGGTGCGGGTGTCCGAAGTGTTCATCCAGTGCCAATGTATTCTCCAAACCTTCCTTGTATGCCGAACTTCCCACCTGTTGAAACATAGGGACACTGTTATATAAGTATAATAAAGTGTTCTGATAATCCATCTTTTAAAATATTTAACGAGAAAGCAAACTATTCTCTCTTTTTAATTCCTATCTTAGAAGCTGCAAAGATAATGCAAACTGAGAGCAGAATAAAATGAACTTGTTCATTTTTTATGCCGAAGTACAGCTTATCTTCGCTTTGGAGGCAATATCAACAATTTAAATCTAAAAGAGTATGGGAGCAAAGAAAAATTTTGTGATTGATACGAACGTAATCCTTCACGACTATAACTGTCTTAAGAATTTCCAAGAGAACGACATTTATCTTCCCATCGTAGTTCTTGAAGAATTGGACAAATTCAAGAAAGGGAATGAACAGATAAACTTCAATGCCCGTGAATTTCTCCGCGAGCTCGATTTAGTTACCGATGACAATCTTTTTAATAAGGGTGCTTCTCTGGGCGAAGGACTGGGAAGTTTGTTTGTAATTGCCGGTTCGGTGGATGCTCCGGATGTGTTCGATTCATTCCCCGAGCGTATTCCCGATCATAAGATTCTGGCTGTAGTGGACTGGTTGACGCGCCAAAAGAAGGATATGAAAACCATCCTGGTGACAAAAGACGTGAACCTCCGGATGAAAGCACGTTCCATAGGCTTACTTTGCGAAGATTATATCAACGACAAGGTGATAAATGTGGATATATTTGAAAAGTCAAATGAGGTGTTTGAGGGAATTGATCCTGCTTTGATAGACCGGATTTATTCTTCCAGAGAAGGACTGGATATTAGTGAGTTTGATTTCAAAGATATCATCCATCCGAATGAATGTTTTATCTTGAAAAGTGACAGGAATAGTGTACTTGCCCGTTACAATCCTTTTACACATTCCATTTGTCGGGTGAATAAAACAAAGAACTATGGTATTGAACCCCGGAATGCCGAACAAAGTTTTGCTTTTGAAGTGTTGACCGATCCAAACATCAAATTGGTTGCTTTGACAGGTAAAGCCGGTACAGGAAAAACATTGTTGGCTCTGGCAGCTGCCCTTAGTCAAATGAATGACTATAAACAGATTTTGCTGGCACGTCCGATTGTTGCTTTATCCAATAAAGACATCGGTTTCCTGCCGGGTGATGCCAAAGAAAAGGTAGCTCCTTACATGCAACCCTTGTTTGATAATCTGAATGTGATCAAACGTCAGTTTGCTTCTAACTCAACAGAGGTAAAACGTTTGGAAGATATGCAGAAAAGTGAGCAACTGGTTATTGAAGCATTAGCTTTCATCCGTGGACGTAGTTTGAGTGAAACTTATTGCATTATTGATGAAGCACAAAACTTGACTCCGCATGAGATCAAAACCATCATAACCCGTGCGGGTGAGGGTACGAAAATGGTGTTTACCGGTGATATCCAACAGATAGACCAACCTTATCTCGACAGTCAGTCCAATGGCTTGGTTTACATGATTGATCGTATGAAAGATCAGAACCTTTTTGCTCACGTAAATTTGTTAAAAGGAGAACGTAGCCAATTAAGTGAATTAGCCAGTAATTTGATGTAACAGAGCTTTATAGGTCGTAAATATGGTGGCAAAGTTATACTTGTAACTTTGCCACCATTTAATTTTATCACACATTTTTATCTTTTTCTTGTCCTATTTGATAAAAAATAATGTATCTTTGCCTCGCCTAAAACAAAACTGTCAAACGAAATGAAACATAAAATTTTTCATCGGTACCTTTCAGCAAAGGTATTGCCGATTTGGACTATTCTGTTGATCGATGTATTGATAATCGTCGTATCCAGCTTATTGGCTTATGCGCTTCGATATGATTTCCGGAGTATTTTCCTAGAATCCTCTACCATTGACAAAACGATTGTATGGACGGTCATTGTCAACTTAGTCTTCTTTAGGGTGTTCCGCACCTATTCCAATGTATTGCGCTTTTCTTCGTTTATAGACATTATGCGCATTTTTGTTTCATTGACGGTGTCTTATGCACTGTTAATGATTTCGAGTGTGCTTTTGGCAAGTTATCTGGATATTCGTCTGGCACCTGTGAGTGTACTGTTTATGGCGTATATCATTAGCTTTGCCATTATGTCTTGTTCACGTATAGTTGTGAAGATGTTCTATGAACTTCTGAATTTTGATGGAAGTCATAGTGCCAATGTCTTTATATATGGTGCTAAGGAAGCGGGAGTGAACATTGCGAAAGCGTTGCGCGTCAATCTGCGTAATCACTATCGTCTGCGTGGTTTCATAGCGGATGAGCCGGAATTGATTAATAAGGTGATGATGGGCGTAAAGGTATTCCCGAATGACGAGTCTCTGATTGATGTATTGAATGACCGCGATGTGCATACAATTATTATTTCGCCGGCTAAAATGGAAGAACTGAAGAAGTCTGATATGGCCGATCGTCTTCTGGCACACAACATCAAGCTTATGACTGCACCTCCTTTGAGCGAGTGGAGCGGACAGACTTTGAACCGTACTCAGTTGAAAGAAATTCAGATTGAAGATCTTCTGCAACGCGATCCTATTGAAATAGATATTCATAAGGTAGCTTCCCATCTCGAAGGAAAGCGCGTAATGATTACCGGTGCCGCTGGTTCTATCGGTAGCGAAATAATGCGTCAGGTAGCTTCCTTCAATCCTTATAAGCTAATTCTGGTAGATCAGGCGGAGACTCCGTTGCATGATATTCGTCTGGAATTGCAGGATCGTTGGCGTGACATTGATGCAGAGACTATTATTGCGGATATTTCCAATGCTACGCGTATGGAAGATATCTTCAAGGAATACCAACCGCAATATATTTTCCATGCAGCGGCTTATAAGCATGTGCCGATGATGGAAGATAATGTTTCCGAGTCCATTCAGATCAATGTGTTCGGTACGCGTACACTGGCTGATCTGGCTGTAAAATACGGTGCTGAGAAGTTTGTAATGATCTCTACGGATAAGGCTGTAAATCCGACCAATGTAATGGGATGTTCCAAGCGTATCTGTGAGATTTATGTGCAGTCTTTAGCTAAGAAACTTCAAGAGAAAGGTGGGCATGTGACGCAATTCATTACAACACGTTTCGGTAATGTGTTAGGTTCTAATGGCTCGGTAATTCCACGTTTTCGTGATCAGATTCAACGTGGTGGTCCTGTAACAGTGACACATCCTGAGATTATCCGTTATTTCATGACTATTCCCGAAGCTTGCCGTCTGGTACTTGAAGCCGGTAGCATGGGGAATGGCGGTGAGATTTATATCTTTGATATGGGTAAACCGGTGAAGATTGTGGATCTTGCCAAGCGTATGATCAGCCTTTCCGGACGTACGGATGTGAAGATTGAGTTCACTGGATTGCGTCATGGTGAAAAACTGTATGAAGAGTTGCTGAATGTGAAAGAACTGACAAAGCCGACTTATCATGAGAAGATTATGATTGCTACAGTTCGCGAATATGATTATGATGAGGTGAAGCAACGCATTCAGAAGTTGATAGAGGTTAGTTACACGTATGATCAGATGCAGATTGTAGCTGCTATGAAGGATATTGTTCCTGAGTTTATCAGCAAGAATTCATGCTTTGAAGCCTTGGATAAGAAACCCGAATAAAGAAAAAGTTCCTATGTAAAGGAAACGCCAATATATGTAATGCCCCGTAACAATATATGTTAGATATGCTAACAATATATGTTACGGGGCATTACTTATAATGATATGTTGTGCGGTTCCTGTTTATTTTTTACTGGAGAAATATTTCATGAACTGAGTACGTTCGAAGGTATTTACTCCATTCAAGTCGTTGACATTCAGCATTCCCTTGAATTGAGGGATGTTTTCCATGCCTTTGCGATCCATCCATAAGTTCAGGAAGTGGATATATTCTCCTACAAGGGCATAACTGTTCTGATAGAATGCGCTACAAATCTCTACAGCTGAAGCTCCTGCCAAAATTGCTTTTACAATGCCTTCGGGAGAGTGAATACCACCTGATGCTGCATAATCCAGCTTATTCACAGCTGCGGAAGCGATACCGATCCAGCGTAAGGCTTTAACCAGGTCAGCTCCTGTGCTGAATACATTTCCTGAGATTTGCTTCATCTTTTCGATATCAATATCCGGCTGATAGAAGCGGTTGAATAATACCACGGCAGCTGCTCCGTTGGCATATAGCTGATCTATCAGAGCTATCGGATTAGTCAGGTTATCACCCAGCTTCATGATGATCGGAATACGTACCGTCTTTTTGATGTGGCTGAGAATATCGATATGGCGTTGTTCGAATGAACCGTAATTGTATTGCATATCTGTTTGGAGAGCCAGGATATTGATTTCTATAGCATCAGCTCCTGCTGCTTCCATTTGTTGTGCAAATCCTACCCATTCAGCATCCTGATAGCAGTTTATGCTGGCAATAACAGGAATGGGACATACTTTTTTAGTATCCTTAATCAGTTCCAGATACTCTGACAGTTTATGTTGGCGGACGTATTCTACCAAGTAATCACTGCCTTCAGGATACATATTCGGATCTCCCAGCCAGTCAGCTTCCAACATGATCTGCTCTTCAAAAAGAGATTTCAGAACAATGGCACCGACACCGGCTTCATAGAATTTCTGATTTTTTTCAGCACTATCAGTTAAACCTGAGCTGCTGACGATAATCGGGTTTCTTAATTCTAACCCGGCAAAAGTAGTTTTTAATGTTGCCATGGTAATAATGTTTAATGAATAATGATTAATACGTTCTGTCTCCAAAGATTTTGCTTCCTACGCGTATCAGAGTACTTCCAGCAGCAATAGCTTGGTGATAATCGTGGGACATTCCCATGGACAACTCCCGAAAAGCCTCCGTGTCGGCAAACCATGAGTCTTTCACTTCTTTGAAGAAGCTACTTAATGAACAAAATTCCTTCTCTATTTGTTCATTGTCGTCTGTATTTGTTGCCATACCCATCAGACCGCATAATTGTATGTTACTGAGAGTTTTCCATTCACCGGCTGCTAACATTTCCCGACATTCGCCAAAACTAAAACCAAATTTGGTTTCTTCTTCTGCAATGTGCAGTTGCAACAGGCAGTTGACTACTTTTCCGGCTTTTGCAGCTTGCTTATTGACTTCTACAAGGAGTTTGTATGAGTCAATTCCGTGGATCAGAGCCACGTAGGGCACGATAAACTTGATTTTATTGGTTTGCAGATGCCCGATAAAGTGCCATTCAATGTCTTTGGGAAGACTTTCGTACTTGGCAGTCATTTCCTGTACTTTGCTTTCTCCGAATATTCGTTGTCCGGTGCGATAGGCTTCTTCTATCGCTTCATTGGGGTGAAATTTGGAGACAGCTACCAGTCGCACCCCATCAGGCAGTTCGCTTAGCACTTGTTGAAGATTCTCTGCAATATTCATGATTAGAAAATTAAAATATGAAATTCAAAAGTTGAAGATCAAAGCATTCTGTGTTTACGCTAATCACTTCAACTTTCAATTCTCAAAAGATTAAACTTCCGGTTTGTCATTGGGTTCCGCGCTATACGGATATACATCCATAAGGGGTGTTTCGGATACTAAAGCGATCTGGTAATCCGCCATCGTACCCTTCATACCTTCATCCAGTTTCTTAACAGCATCGCGCAGGTCGGCAGCTTGTACCAATACCTGAGTGGATGTTTTCTTTTCAGCTCCACTCTTTTCGTCCAGAGTAATAAAGATCAGTTTACACTTGAACCAACGGTCGGCAGCCTCTTCTTCGCTGGGGAATAATTCACTATAGTTGGCACGTTTGATGTCTGATACTGTAAATTCGCCTGAAATAAACGGCGTCATTTCTTCAATGATGCGTGCTTCCGCTTCCGTAAAGCTGAGTGCGTCCACCAAATAAGGTTCTGTAACTTTCTTGTTCATACCGTTTTCCATCACTTTTTCGTAACGGATCTTGCACTCAAACCATGTATGCATTGCCATAATTCCTTTGTTTTTTAATTATGAATTTATATTCTTGTTATAAAACTGACTACAAAGATAATGCAATTTGAGTGCATAACTTTCATGCTCGCATGAAAAAGTTATGCTGAGATTTTTTATTGTTTCTTTTTATGACTGGTGCTTTATCCTTGAAAATGTACTTCTACATAATTTGTCTCATAGTATCAGAAATATCTGTTGTCAAATAAAAGAGCCTAAATAGAGGCAATCGCCTGTATATCATTGATTGGAGGGAGTGTGATTTCTCGCTGTTATTGCTGTTCTTTGGCGCGTTAAACCTATAAAAACAACAAAATTATGGTAGTAGCTTATTTAAGAGTAAGTACAGAAAAACAATTTCTGGCTAATCAACGTGAAGAACTTCTGCGTTTTGCAGAGAAGAATGGATTGCAGATTGACAAGTGGTACACCGAAACGGTGAGTGGTAGTGTGAGAAGCAAAGACCGGAAGCTATCGGGGGTGTTGAACCGAATGCAAAGAGGTGACTCGCTGATTGTGACGGAAATTTCAAGATTAAGTCGTACAATGTTGGAAATCATGACGATTCTTAATTCTTGTATCAAGAAAGAAATTGTTCTGTACAGCACAAAAGAGGGGTATGTATTTCAAAATGACATGAACAGCAAGGTATTGGGGTTCGCATTCGGATTAATGGCAGAGATAGAACGTAATCTGATTTCCATGCGAACAAAAGAAGCATTGGCAAGGCGCAGGCAAGAGGGGGTAAAATTGGGACGAAAGAAAGGAACCTGTCCTGCTATGAGGGTACTTCGTGAGAACAAAAGACGTTTGATAAAAGATGCTCAACGAGGTGTTTCCTGTTCGGAGCTGGCTCGCCAGATGGGAGTATCCCGAACTACTATGCATCGTTTCCTGAAGTGTAACTAATGAGAAAACGAGTTGACAAGTTCCTGTTTCCAGGCACTTTAGTCAACTCGTTTCTCTGGGCAGTGGAATTCTTAACTATCCTACGGGAATTTCTTTATCTTCGTTTTCCTCTTTCATGTTTTTTCCACGTTTATGCAAACTCTTCAGTTCAAATGACAACATGATGCGGAAGAATCCGATAATCAGGAATGCGAATGAAATCATGTAAACTGCATAGAGAGCGCCTATTGCCGGTTGCCATAAGATGATGAGCGAACAAATTACGGCTAATATGCCGAAAGCAATATACCAGCCCCAGTCTCTTGTACCATATCTTTTCAGATCCATAGCATAGCCGACAGATGAGAAGCCCCGGAACATCAGCCAGAATGCAATAATGAAAGGAATAACTTCCATACTCAGTAATGGATAAGCTATCAGGTAGAAACCGAATATCATGTCGATGATACCTCCGGCCAAATACCAGCCCCAACTGGATACATTTTTCCGGTTGCTTACAGCAAAAGAAATCTCCAGCAAACCGCTGAATAACATGGATATGCTGAACAGGATACTCAAAACAGCGTAGCCGCTCAACGGTGCGAACATCAGGCTGACGGCAACTACTACGTAGAGTATGCCAAGCAAGAGAGAGAGCCACCAGTTTTTTACTTCGCATTGAAGTTCGTCAAATAAAGTTTTCATGCAAATTGAATTTTAAATGGTTATTGTAATCATGTTTGTGAGAGTAACAATTTACAGTTGGAAAAGTTTTGAGCGAACTTTTCTAACAGTTCGTTTGTTATATAAACATATAAAAAAAGAAAACTATGGCTACAACAAAATTCAAGGGACAACCGGTTAAGATTATCGGTGAGTTTATAAAAACAGGAACAGTTGCTCCTGATTTCGAGTTAGTAAAGACTGACCTTTCTTCTTTTTCTTTGAAAGATATGAAAGGAAAGAATGTGATATTGAATATCTTCCCGAGTTTGGACACTAGTGTTTGTGCAACGTCTGTGCGCAAGTTTAATAAGTTGGCAGCAAGTCTGCCTGATACCGTGGTACTGGCGATTTCCAAAGACTTGCCTTTTGCTCACGCTCGTTTCTGTACGACGGAAGGTATTGAAAATGTAATTCCTTTGTCTGATTTCCGTTTTTCGGATTTCGATGAAAGCTATGGCGTACGTATGGCAGATGGACCATTAGGCGGTTTGCTGGCACGTGCAGTAGTTATCATTGGTAAAGATGGAAAAGTGATGTATACTGAACTGGTACCCGAAATCACTCAGGAGCCGGATTATGACAAAGCAATAGAGGCTGTGAAGAAATAGTAAATTCAGATTTTTAAATAGCAATAAAAAAGATAAGGTGCACAAGGGTCGTGAGGCTATTGTGCACCATTTGTTTTTTATATAGTGAGTTGGCGTGTGAATTGATTGTGGATTATCTTTTGTGTATTTTATTTGCTTTATGGTGAGTAACTGACTTTTTTTGTTTTACTTTGTACCATGAAATCAAGTATTAATAGATAACAAAGAAAAATGGAACGAGGTTTAAAAGACTACGCCTTACTCATGCTGAAAGGTGTGGGAATGGGAGCAGCCGATGTGGTTCCCGGAGTATCGGGAGGAACAATTGCTTTTATTGTGGGAATTTATGATGAACTGATAGATTCGATAAAAAGCATCAACGGAAAAAGTTTAAAGTTGTTTTTTACAGGAAAATGGGGAGCGTTCTGGAAAGCCATTAATGGTAATTTTTTAATTTCCATTGTAGCTGGAATCGCTGTCAGTGTATTTTCGTTGGCTAAGGTTATTACATGGTTGCTTACGGATCATCCGGTAATGGTTTGGGCTTTCTTTTTCGGACTGGTGCTGGCTTCCACCTGGTTTGTGGGGAAAGATATAAAGGAGTGGAATAAGAAAACAATTCCGGCTTTTATCATAGGAGTGGCAGTTGCTTATTACATTACGGTGGCAACTCCTGCTGAAACGCCATCCAATCTGTTTTTCATTTTCCTTTGCGGTGCGATTGCTATTTGCGCAATGATCTTGCCGGGCATATCGGGTAGTTTTATTTTGGTACTGTTAGGCAAATACTTCTATATAATGGAAGCGGTCAAGACATTTGATATAGCGACTTTATTAGTATTCTTGGCAGGCGCCTGTATAGGTATAACTACTTTTTCACGAGTTCTTTCATATGCACTAAAGAACTTTCGTAATATTACGTTGGCGGTATTGACCGGCTTTATGCTGGGGTCTCTTAATAAGGTATGGCCATGGAAAGAAACGCTTGAAACGTTTACAGACAGTCATGGAGTAGTGAAGCCACTGGTTGAAGCGAATATCCTTCCTAATCAATATATTGTTGAAGCTGTAGTATTGATGATTGTTGGTTTCTTTCTGGTATATTTTTTGGAGAAGCTTTCTACACGTAGCGCTAAATAAGGATACCCTCTACAATATAAAAAACAGAGAGTAAAGCGATCAGCTTTACTCTCTGTTTTTTTATTGCAATGCTTTTATGATATTTTGCATATAAACAGCCAGATCTTCCCGGTCTTCATTTTCCATCATAGCCTGCATTTTCTCCAGTTCTTTCAGATCAAAGGGGCGGGTGCACTTCTGATTGTACTTTATGAAGTTTTCCTTATCATGCAACGTCATGTAGAGAACGGTCAACTTTTCATTGATACCTTCAAATTCCGGTTCTAACTCACAAACACGTTCAAAAGCTATTTTCGCATAATCCAGATACCCGATTTCCATGCTGTGCATACCTATTTCATTCCAGGTATCAGCGCTAGGAGCACAATTCAAGGCCTTTGCCCATTGCTTTATTCCCTTTTCGTAGTCACCTTCTTCGACGTACATACGGCCTTCAATCAGGTAGGCTTCAGGATCTTTTGGTTCCAGCTTTTGGGCTTTCTTACAATACTGGTGCGCTTTGCGCTTCTTTTTCATTTTGGAAAGGCAAAGCCCTGCATTGGCATATAGGCTGGGTAGAGTAGGTGCGGGAGTTTCTTCCGCTTCGTTAGCCTGGATTGCTTTTTCCAGATTTTCGTATCCTTCTTCCCATTCGCCTTTGGATACCTTGCATAAACCGATATAGGTATAGACAAACTCAGGAGCCAGCCCATGCATCTGCTCAGCTTTCTGATAACATTCCAGAGCTGCATCCTCATTACCCAACTGGTAAAAACAATGCCCTTTCATTACATAGGCGTCTGCAAATTCGTCATCACCTATCAATGCATAGTCGCAGGCATCAATTGCCTGGTCGAAGTTCAGATCTTCAAAATGGCATCTTGCCAATCCGAACCAGTAGGGAGCCGAATATGGATTCTGATCTATCAGTTGGTTATATAGAGGAATTGCTTCTTCTATCATGCCTTTCCCATAATAACAGTCTGCAACTACGGCAATGTAAGCTTCTTCATCGGCATATTCTTCCTTTACCGGGTTGAGCCATGCCAGAGCCTTGTCCGGATAGCCCATATCGAGGTACATATAAGATACATCGACTACATTTGCCAGATCCTCTTTATCTTCAATCGTATCGAGTAACTGTTCGGCATCATCCAGCTTACCTTCACTCAGCAGCAAGTGAGCACGTACCACCTTGGCTTCCGGCGAATAGGTATCGGGAAGGTTTTCGATGATTTCACGTGCCTTTGCTCTTTTTCCGCTATCCAGATGCAGGTAAGCATACTCTATCATTAATGCCGTACTGTCGGGATGTAGCTTTAGGCCATATTCTGCAATTTCTAAAGCCTTATCATAATTCTTTTTGGTGCCATACCAGTCGGCAAGGTCAGCCAAATCGTCTGCGTCCAGATAAAATGGTTGTTTCGCGGACATTGCCAATTCATATTGTTCGGCAAGTTCCTGAAGTTCTTTATCTCTGCCGGACAGCAGGTTTTTATTGCTCATTAATAGTTTACTCCTATAATCCTTACTTTATTTGTTAATCTTGCCCCAGGTATCTTTCAACCCTACAGTACGGTTGAATACCATCTTTTCCGGTGTGGAGTCCGGATCTACATTGAAGTAACCGATGCGCTGGAACTGCAAGTAAGTAAGCGGTTTCATGCCTGCGGCATATTTCTCAATGTAGCAACGGGGCAGTATATGCAATGAATCCGGGTTGATAATTTCTTTCATCGCTTCCAAGGCATCGCAGTTTTTAGCTTCGCGAATAGCGGCAAGCTCGTCGCGTGGGTTCTCCACTTTCCACAGACGGTCGTAGAGGCGTACTTCGGCTTCGAGACAATGGTCGCAGCTGACCCAATGCAAGGTACCTTTCACCTTACGGTTTGCTTCGGGCATACCGCTCTTGGTGTTCGGGTCGTATTCGCAATATACTTCGACTATTTCTCCGGCTTCATTTTTCTTGCAACCGGTGCACTTTACGATATAAGCGTTCTTCAGGCGCACTTCCTGTCCCGGAGTCATACGGAAATATTTTTTGGGAGCATCCTCCATGAAGTCTTCACGTTCCATCCACAGCTCACGGCTGAATTCGATGAAGTGACTGCCTTCTTCCGGTTTTTCCGGATTATTGATAGCTTCCAGTTCTTCCACTTGTCCTTCGGGGTAGTTGGTAATAACCAGCTTCACCGGATTCACAACGGCAGATACACGAATTGCGCGGGAATTAAGGTCTTCGCGCAGGGCGCTTTCCAGCAAAGCAAATTCATTGAGCGCATCATAAGTGGTATATCCGATTTTATCGATAAACTTGTGGATAGACTCAGGAGAATATCCGCGACGGCGGAAACCACAGATGGTCGGCATACGGGGATCATCCCATCCGTTCACCAGTTTCTCTTTTACCAGAGTCAACAGATTACGTTTGCTCATCAGCGTATAGCTGAGGTTCAGTTTATTGAACTCATACTGGTGAGGGCGGTTATCATTCAAATCCTGTCCTTCTTTCACCCAGTCTACAAAAAGATCGTAGAGCGGACGGTGAGGAACGAATTCCAACGTACAGAGAGAATGGGTTACGCCTTCGAAGTAGTCGCTTTGTCCATGTGCGAAGTCATACATCGGATAAGCTTTCCAAGTGGTGCCCGTGCGATGGTGCGGATGGTTCACTACACGATAAATGATAGGATCGCGGAAGTGCATGTTCGGATTCGCCATGTCAATTTTGGCACGGAGCACCATAGCACCTTCTGCTATTTCACCTGTATTCATCTTCTTGAACAAGGAAAGACTTTCTTCTATCGGGCGGTTGCGGTAGGGACTTTCCACACCCGGTTGGGTAGGAGTACCTTTCTGCTGTGCAATTTGCTCGGAAGTCTGCTCGTCAATATATGCTTTACCTTCTTCAATGAGGCGGATGGCAAAGTCCCACAATTGCTGGAAGTAATCGGACGCATAGTATTCATTACCCCATTGGTAACCCAGCCATTGAATATCTTCTTTGATGGCTTCTACATATTCCACATCTTCCTTGGTAGGATTGGTATCATCGAAACGCAGATTGCAGATGCCATTGTGGTCGGCTGCAATACCAAAATCAAGGCAAATAGCCTTGGCGTGACCGATGTGGAGGTATCCGTTGGGTTCGGGCGGGAAACGCGTTTGCACTTTACCACCGTTTTTACCCTCTTTTAAATCTTTCTCAACAATTTGTTCAATGAAGTTGAGGCTCTTTTTTTCGCCTACTTCTTCGCTCTTAATATCTGCCATAATGGTATGTATATATTCTAAAAATCAAGCTACAAAAGTAAGACATTTTTTTCGTTTATCCTTATTTCACGGGAATATATCCACTCTTTTTAATGATTTCCTGACCGGCAGGTGACAGGATGAAACTGATGAGTGGGTTTACTTGTCCGGCGTTTTCCGTATTGTAGTAATAATACAGAGGTCGTACGATGGGGTAACTCTTGTCTGTGGCACTTTCCATTGTGGGCGGCGCAAAGTGTTTACCGTCATAAGATACGGAAAGTGACTTGACGCGAGGGGAGAGATAAGCCAGCCCTACGTACCCTATTGCTCCCTTCGTCTGACTGACGGATTGGATAATGGCTCCGGTGGCGGGCATGGAAAGGCTACTGCTCATATAATTTTTATTTTTGAGAACGCTTTCCTTGAAAAACTCATAGGTGCCCGAAGATGTTTCACGGGAATATACTACGATTTTACGATCATCTCCACCCACTTGCTTCCAGTTTGTTATTTTTCCCCGGAAGATATCTTCCAGTTGTTGGCGTGTCAGTTGTTTCACGGGATTGGAAGGGTGTACCACGACGGCGAGGGCATCGTAGGCGACGATTACTTCTTCTACTTCCTTGCCTGCGGACTTTACTTTCATTTTCTCGCTGAACTTGATGGGGCGGGATGCCATGGCGATATCCGTTGTTCCGTCCAATAAAGCGGAAATACCCACGCCGGTACCGCCACCCGTGACGGTAATCCGGGCATCGGGATTGAGCGCCATAAACCTTTCAGCGGTCTGTTGTGCTACGGGGAGTACGGTGTCGCTGCCTTTAATACGCTGTGCTTGCATGCTACTTGCAGCTAATGTCAGGAGTAGGATAATACTTATTCTTTTCATAATAGGTATTGTTTATAATTACTTTATGTAGTAAACTAATGATAGTATAACAACCTTCATACTACTCTTTTTGTTTATTCTCTGCAAATAAAGCAATCGTGTATTACGATGCTATTACAAAGCTTGTGTTTTTGCGGGTTGTAACGCTTTTGTAATATGTTTGAAACATTTCTTTCAAATGTTAGTCACACTCTCTTAACATCGGCCCCGTTTCTTTGCATGCAGAATATCAACAGGTATTTATGAAGAAACTTTTTGAAAAAATAGTAGAAGGTATATTGGCTTGCAGTGGTTTCGTAACAAGCATTACCATTGTGCTTATCATCCTGTTTCTCTTTTCCGAGGCGTTGGGATTGTTCAACAGCCGGGTGATTGAAGAGGGATATGTATTGGCATTGAATAAAGATAATAAGGTTACTGAGCTGACACCGGCTCAGATAAAAGATGTTTTCGACGAGGAAATAACAAACTGGAATGAGGTCGGAGGGCAGGATATGCCTATCCGGCTTTTCCGTTTGGAGGATATCACCCAGTATTATACCGAAGAAGAACTGGGCCCTTCTTATGAACACGCCGGAGCAAGAATTACCGAGTTGGTGGAGCGTACACCGGGCATCATTGCTTTTGTGCCGCAACAGTTTATTGTCCGGCAAGACTCCGTACACTTGTTGCGCGATAATACGATTTCAGTGAAAGACGTCTTTGCCGGTGCCGAATGGTTTCCTACAGCTACACCTGCCGCGCAATTTGGCTTTTTGCCACTGATAACGGGTACATTATGGGTGAGTCTTTTTGCCATTCTAATTGCTCTTCCGTTCGGCCTTTCGGTAGCTATCTATATGTCCGAAGTGGCAAATCCTAAGGTACGCAATTTGTTGAAGCCGATAATTGAGTTGCTGAGTGGTATTCCGTCAGTGGTATATGGCTTCTTCGGATTGATAGTCATTGTGCCGCTCATACAGAAAGTGTTCGACTTGCCGGTTGGCGAAAGCGGTCTGGCGGGAAGCATCGTATTGGCAATAATGGCATTGCCCACGATTATTACTGTGACAGAAGATGCCATGCGCAACTGTCCCCGTGCCATGCGTGAAGCCAGTCTGGCATTGGGAGCTTCGCAATGGCAAACTATATATAAGGTGGTGATACCCTATTCTGTATCGGGCATCACTTCCGGAGTAGTGCTGGGTATCGGACGCGCCATCGGAGAAACGATGGCGGTATTGATGGTGACAGGCAATGCGGCTGTTATACCGCATACCATTCTGGAGCCGTTGCGCACCATTCCCGCTACGATTGCAGCGGAACTGGGAGAGGCACCTGCCGGAGGAGCTCATTATGAAGCTTTATTCCTTCTGGGAGTAGTATTGTTCTTTATCAGTTTGCTGATCAACTTCACGGTGGAAGCTGTATCGGCCCGGAAAAGATAGTGTTTTACAGAGAAAAGTAAAATGAGTATGATAGATAGGAAACATCTTTCGCAACGCATTGCATTCGGTACATTCCGTTTGCTGAGCCTGACGGTGGTAGGGATACTCTTTGCCATTCTCGGCTTTATTATATATAAAGGTATAGGAGTTATCAGTTGGGAGTTTCTGACTACCGCGCCGAAGGACGGCATGACGGCAGGTGGTATTTGGCCTGCCATCGTCGGCACATTCTATCTGATGATAGGCAGTGCCCTGTTTGCCTTTCCGGTGGGAGTAATGAGTGGTATCTATATGAATGAATACGCTCCGAAGGGCTGGATCGTCCGTTTTATCCGCATGATGACGAATAATCTGAGTGGGATACCCTCCATTGTCTTTGGTCTTTTCGGTATGGCCCTGTTCGTTAACTATATGGGGTTTGGCGATAGTATCCTTGCCGGCTCTCTTACATTGGGATTGCTCTGCGTGCCTTTGGTGATCCGTACTACCGAAGAAGCGCTGAAAGCTATTCCCGATACCCTGCGTGAAGGAAGCCGGGCTTTGGGAGCTACCAAATTGCAAACCATCTGGCATGTGATTCTGCCAATGGCCATGCCGAATGTGATAACAGGGCTTATTCTTGCTTTGGGACGTGTTTCCGGTGAGACCGCACCCATCCTGTTTACTTGTGCCGCTTATTTTCTTCCTCAGTTGCCCACAAGTATCCTCGATCAATGCATGGCATTGCCTTATCATCTATATGTTATTTCTACCAGTGGTACGGATATGGAAGCTCAGCTTCCGCTGGCTTATGGCACTGCTTTGGTTTTAATAATAATCATTCTCTTTGTAAATCTTCTGGCAAATGCCTTACGGAAGTATTTTGAGAAGAAAGTAAAGATGAACTAACGGGAATAATAAACAGTAAATGAAATGATTGGTAAAATAGAAGCAAATAATGTAAACTTCTGGTATGGTGACTTTCATGCTCTGAAAGGTATCAGTATGTCGATAGAAGAACGTTCGGTGGTAGCCTTTATCGGTCCTTCGGGATGCGGCAAGTCCACTTTCCTGCGGTTATTCAACCGTATGAACGATCTGATTCCCAATACCCGCCTGACAGGTGAAATCCATATTGACGGAAAGGATATCTACGGAAAAGATGTCCAGGTGGATGAACTCCGTAAGAAAGTAGGTATGGTGTTCCAGCGTCCTAATCCTTTTCCTAAAAGTATTTTCGAGAATGTGGCCTATGGCCTTCGGGTGAACGGGGTGACGGACAATAGTTTTATCCGCCAGCGTGTGGAAGAGTCCTTGAGGGGTGCCGCCTTGTGGGAAGAAGTAAAGGATAAGCTGAAAGTTTCCGCTTATGCACTTTCCGGCGGACAACAGCAACGCCTCTGCATAGCCCGTGCCATGGCTGTGTCTCCCTCCGTATTGCTGATGGACGAGCCGGCTTCTGCGCTCGATCCTATTTCTACGGCTAAAGTAGAGGAGCTTATTCACGAGTTGAAAGAACAGTATACAATTGTTATCGTTACACACAATATGCAGCAGGCTGCGCGCGTTAGTGATAAAACAGCATTCTTCTATTTGGGGCAAATGGTGGAATTTGACGATACCAAGAAGATATTTACGAACCCCGAGAAGGTGGAGACTCAGAACTATATTACGGGCCGTTTTGGATAGGCATTTGTTTCATTGCTTGAAACTCTGAGTTTCTCGGCGTGAAACCAACAGTTTCAAAGGATGAAACTAAGAGTTTCACGGCATGAAACCGGGAGTTTCACACAGAGAAACTAAAGGTGGCTCGCTGCAAGACTCAAAAGAGTGACAGGTTTCCTCTAATTAATCATATAAGTAATCTTAAAATAGAAATTTATGGTAAAGTTTATCGAATCGGAACTCGTCTTACTTAAAAAGGAAATAGACGAAATGTGGACCTTAGTATATAACCAGCTCGACCGGGCAGGGGAGGCAGTCTTGACTTTCGACCGCGAACTGGCGCAGCAAGTGTTGGTGCGCGAACGTCGCGTGAATGCCTTGGAATTGAAAATAGACAGTGACGTAGAAGATATTATTGCCCTGTACAATCCCGTAGCCATTGATCTGCGTTTTGTGCTTGCCATGCTGAAGATCAATACAAACCTGGAACGGTTGGGGGACTTTGCCGAAGGTATAGCCCGTTTCGTGCTGAACTGTAAGGAGCCTGTCCTCGATCCGGACCTTTTGAAGCAATTACGTCTGGAAGAAATGCAGGCGCAAGTACTTGCCATGCTGGAACTTGCCAAAAAGGCTCTTCAGGAAGAGAGTCAGGATCTGGCAACTTCAGTCTTTGCTAAAGACAATTTGTTGGATGAAATTAATGCTGAAGCTACTACGATTCTGGCAGGTTATATTGCTAAACATCCGGACAGTATTCTTCCTTGCCTGAACCTGGTAAGTGTCTTCCGTAAGTTGGAGCGTTCCGGCGACCATATTACCAATATTGCCGAAGAAATAGTCTTCTTTATCGATGCGAAAGTGTTAAAACATAGCGGAAAAACGGACGAACATTATCCTTTAAGCAAGAAATGAGTTCTTTTTTAGGTAAAATTTAGCGTTTGTTAGAAAAATGCTATATATTTGTCCATTGAAAACGATTGCGGATGTGGAAAGGCTATAGAAGTGGTAATAAAACCAAAGAAATTTCAAAAAGATGTTATAAGACATGTTTTTTAATTTGGTAAGTAACCTGAAAAGCCGCTATATTTGCAGCGTTATCCTGAAAACAATCTTTTTACCTTAAAAAAAACTAATACCTATTGAAAACTGAAAAATGGGGCTTTGTGAAAAGCTCCATTTTTTTTTGCTCTATACTCATGCTGGTTAACCTACTTGTCCAGTACTCTGGGATGCGATACTATCTTTTACGCAATGTGCTTTTAACCTTGAAAGAACGGATTTGAAGAACGAGTTTAAAGAACGGATTTGAAGAACGGATTTGAAGAACAAGGTTATGGCAGGGCAGTTTTTTTTCAATGAGCTACAGGCTAGGTTTAATCTGAGAGAACCGAAAGCTAATAAGCCTACGAACATTTATTTGGTGTGCCGAATAAGTGGAAAACAGGTAAAACTGGCTACAGGTGTTAAGATATATCCTGACCATTGGAATGAAAAGAAACAAGAAGCTTATATTAGTTGTAGGATAAGTGAACTTGATAATCTTAATAATACTATTGTAAACCAGAAAATTATAGAGATTAAGAATAGATTTTTACAGTATAAACATTATCTTTGTGATAATCCTAGCGAAATTGAGGATAGTATTGAAATTCTAAAGAGGTTCATATATAAAGATACTATTATGGAGAAAAAAAAGCAAGCTGTAAATGCAATACACTGGTTACGTAATACACTGGCTCTAGATAAGACTATAAAAGACAGTACAAGAAGTGATTATGTGAAGCAGATTAAATTTTTTGAAGAGTTTATAAATGACACAGGTAAATCCCCTATTAGCTTCATTGATATAAATCTGCCATTAATAAAAGATTATGAACAGTATCTTTTTAATAAAAAGGTAGGTAAAGGTAAAACAACTAAAACTACGACAGTTGGTAATAAAGTAGAGAAAATAATCTGTATTCTTGGAAGGGCAGAGCAGCAGGGTATGATTGATATTCATGAAGCCAAGCTTGATAAGTATAAGAAGCCTCAAAGTAGGCAAGGTGATGAAAATGAGATTTATTTAACAGAGGCTGAAATAAATAAAATCTATGCTTTGCAGTTAACTGGGGTAGAAGAAGAAGTAAGAGACTTGTTTGTACTTCAATGTTGGATAGGACAACGATTTGCTGATACTCAGTCAATCAATGATGGTATTATAAAAGACGCTCCTAATGGGAAAGGGAAGGTGATAGAAATTGTACAAGAGAAAAAAACTCATAGAGTATCAATTCCTCTTTTGCCTATTGCTATAGAGATCCTTGATAAATATAAGACTGGTTTTCCTCTTTATTCCAATCAAACGGCTTTAAATTATTTAAAGAAGATTGGAGAGAAGGCAGGTATAACAAGATCACATAATGTTACGGAAGATAGAGGAGGAAAAGTTTCCACGAAGCAAGTGCCAGCTTATGAACTTATTGGTACTCACACGGCAAGACGTTCATTCATTTGTAACATGTTGAAGCGTAACTATGATAGTCATATTATAATGAAGATAACAGGACATAAAACTATTGAGTCTTTTAAAAAATACGTTAGATTAACGTCTGAGGATGCAGCTGTATTAATGTTAGAAAAAGAATCAGTGAAGATAGAACAATCTAATGTGGTAATATCTACTACTGTTGCTAATCATGGTAATGTAGCAGAAGATACTGATTGTTTGGTGGATAAAAAGATAACTTTTGATGCTTTGCTGGACACTCAATTTTTAGCATCTAAAATTAATAAGGCAGCTGCATTGAAATCAAAGGTTGGTTACTTGAAAGATGGAAAGTTGTGCAGTTATGATAATGAGGTTAAGAACCTTGCAAATGAGATAGAGCAGTTTGCCCAGTCTTCTACTTCTGATTTTGATGTTGCAAAGAAATATGCAAAGCAGTTATCTGTTTGGAAGCAGTCTGACTTGAAAGATGGTTTTAAGGAACTCATAATTAAGTGCATTGAAATTGGTCTTAGTGAGAATGCGGTTATGTTGTTTTTAGAGAAGGCATTAAAGATGGGTATCTTGGATCATGATAGCTTTGCAAATGTCAGTGAAATTGCAAATGCTGTACTAGAGGCAAGAAGTAGAGACTTGAAGTAGTATGTTACATTTGCCAAGTTCCGAGCAGACTATTATCTGAGCTTCTGATTTTCCCCGACCGGCTAAGGACACGGGGCAAAATTGAGGCTCAGAGCATCCTTAACATGAAATATTCACAATTTTAACCTATCGTTTGTTGCCCTCCCCTGAAGTCCGTATCTTTGCATGTGATTAAAAGTCAGGAATGACCGGGCTGTCCGTCACCGAGATTTGCCACTAAAAACCTAAATCTACTCAAAATGAAAGAACTTACTTACGCAGACATCCGAAAACAGGCACTGGAGAACGGCATAAAAGACACAAAGCTACACATTGGGCTTTGGGCAGCTGAACTCTACATCAAGAAGCGCAAAATGAGACAAGGTAAGTCATATACAGTTTACTTTCCATTTCACAAGCTCACTTCAAAATCACTTTTGAACAGCTTAAATCAAAATCAAGATTGCTCCGACACAGTTTTTGTAAGCTTATAAGCTTCTCTACATGAAGTTTTAAGAAAGTTACATAACTGTTATGTCACCTCCAAGAAGTGCAGTATCTTTGCACCATCAACATGAGATAAGAGTGGTACTACTGAAACTCTTGAATTTCCAGTTTGAAGTACATCTGAAATCTACTATTTGAATTTACACTACTCACCAGACCAAGATTCATTCTTTATGTACTTAATTTATGATTTTATGGCAATGACCATGCAATTTACTACCTCAAGTTCATTTCTGGTAGACATTCCAGTAGCAATTATTTCAAAACGAGATGTAATTAGACACAAGATGCGGCGATACAAAGATGTTAAGGTTTACCTCTACAGCTTTATACTGCCGGAATACATGTCAGATGAATATGTAGCAAAACAATTAGATGAATTTGCTTCACAACTACTATTTCCGTATCTCATTCTTTCCATAGCGAATACAACAATCTGTAATCCTAGACTTGTCGCTAATAATGTGAATGGTATTGTAAATGTAGTTTTGTGTTTTGAACATGAATAGATAATAGAACCAATGTACAGGTTGGTTCAATCTTACCACAGCTAGATTATGATAATCAGTAACACAAGTAATTAATTATGAATTGTGAAAAATGAATTTACTTTTGAAGAATTACGTGAGCTTGCAATGGCTCAAAATGTAGATGACAGCAAGACAACGATTGGTATTTGGGCAAAGCTCAATGGCTTTTCTAAGAAACGCAAACAAAAAGATAACAGGGTTTACACCGTTTACATCAAGATGAACAATGATAAATTTAATACAATACATGATTATGAAAAAAAAGACAGAATTTAATATGAGTAAATATAATTATTGGACAAGAAATTTGTTTGAAATAAGGATTAAGGTCGCTGAAACTCTTGGGGCTTTTATGGAATGGGGAACTAAGGAAGAAGTGTCAAAAGAATGGTTTGAAGAACTATTACGCCTCCCTGAATATGAAATCCATAAGCACCTAAACTTTGAACGCTTGGTAAGAGACTTGCAAGTTGAATATCTACAATTCCGGGGAGGGAACGAGTCTAACTCTTGCCTTGAATGTTATGCTGATTTTTTGAGAGAGTTAGGTGAAATTGTAACAGCATTAGAATATTTCATAACACATCTGTCAGAGATTAGAGATTGCTATGGTAAATACTTTACTATAGAAGATGATGAGCCTGTGGAAACTGCCGATGCAAAGAAACTCATCATGGAACAATGTATAGAATGGGGAGAAGTAGAGGAATGGGAAGAAGAAGATTAGCCTAGTCCAACAGAGGAAGATTGAGTATGAACATGGATATGAAATAGGAAAATGCAAGATGAACAATGATAATCACTTCTGACAAAGGAAGGGCTGTGTAAAAACAGTTCTTCCTTTTTTTGTTTATAGGTGACAGTATGCAAGACAGGTACAAATTCATTGAGAGTGTGTAGCCAAGTCCAATTGCTTATTGGTACATAATCCAAGAGTGGAAATGAGAAATATTGATGCACTTAAAGCTGTACCATTTCAATCTGCATCTAGGGGTATGTTTTTTGAATTTACTGATTCTTCCATGTCTTATAAGCAGACAGGGTAATTAATATCACACAATTTACCTATGTGCTCACCAATAAGGTAAAATTCCCCATTGAAGCATTAACGTTATTGGATTATTTAGGTGTGCTTATTCCCTTTTTTAGGCGTGCTTATTCACCCCCTGTCTACATTCCTAGATACCATAACTCCATACAGCCCCCTGCAAAGTTCTAGCGAACTTTTGGGAGGTTGGCTAAGTAAAACACATAAATCAATTACACATGTGGCATTATAACAATAATTTTTATGAGAAACTAAGCGAACTGAGGAAAACAAACAAACTAAGTTCCACTAGAATGAGATTCTTATTAAAGACTAACCAGATAACCTTAATTAAACATATTGAGCGTTTGCCTTATGGACAGCAAGAAACTACCCTTCAAGACTTACACAGTAATGAGCAATAATCTTATACAAACTTTAGGTTGTGCAGATGTGTACAGAACCTACACTTTGCTTTTGATAGCAAATACAGAATTTTTAAAAACTAATACTACACTGGAACAACTTGCAGGGTATGTAGGAGAAACACTACAGAACTATAAGAAGAATAAAGGTACATTGTCATTTAATGATAAGTTAAGGGCTACAGGTGAAGTTAGCATAAATGATATATATTTAAATCGGAAAGACAGACACTATACCATGTATCAATTTGCCCAAGTAAGTTTTGGTAATTACAGAAGGATCAGTAGAGAATTCTATGATAATTACAATACTCTGGATTTGAAACTAAGAGGGTTCATTCTTAAATTGTTCAGTGCAGCAGAACCGCACAGTTATGTTGTCAAGCTATCCATAAGAGATTTGAAAAAACTTATTCACATGGGACATGACACAATTAATAAGTACATCATGAAATTAAAGGAAATGGACTTGTTAGATCAAGTTGGAGACTGTAAGATTTTAAAGGTCAAAGGATTAATAATAGATTCACCAAAGGATAGATATGTAGAGAAAGCAATGGCAATGTTTGACCACATAATAGAATTTAATGAAAGCAATAATAAATCACTGTCAAGAGAGTGCGTAATTTACAAGAAGTATAAGGAGAAAAATTTTGAAGGTGTTAAAAATATGCATGCATTTATGAAATCATTAGAAGCGGGTACAGTAGGTAGAAAACGATGTGCCCAAGAAGATACTACAGAGATAATTCTAACCTAGTAACGTAACGATGTATAAGCTCCAAACCATTCATAAGGTTTGGGGCTTTTTTTTTGTATCATGCCAACTCAAAATATAAGGCACTTAAATTTCTACCCCCTCCCCTTCAAGCATGAGAAGTGATTACATTCAGACTTTACATTCTTATGAAGTGAATATATTAATCTCAGAAGAATGGCTTACATGGAAATTTAAAAGAGATGTATGTCTCAAACCCTTCT
>ENA-OZYK01000135-OZYK01000135.1-human-gut-metagenome-genome-assembly--contig:-NODE-135-length-34545-cov-10.974340_pt1 | contig 34545 bp, 19 predicted proteins | sample MGYA00243633_ERZ654123 | MGnify/ENA primary metagenome ERZ654123 (study PRJEB26926, sample SAMN06165067) | human gut metagenome | biome: ENVO:00009003; feature: ENVO:2100002; material: ENVO:00002003...
TTCGTCGGCAGCGTCAGATGTGTATAAGAGACAGTTATAATAAACATTTAATTATCAACAAAATAATTAATCCAAGAGAAAGTTCTGATGTAGTTAAAACCAATGAATGAGAAAGTTTTGAAGTAGTGTATTTTTAGGAAACACCCTTATCATACGCATATATTTGCAGCGGATAAAACCATTTTGTTAAACCTATATAAGTCGTACTAACATGAAAAACAAAAGACTATTCACTTATGTGTTTCTTTTCGGCCTACTGGTCAACGGTAGTGCATGCGGATCGGACCACAATGAAACAGACTTCCCCGAAACGCCCGGCGGTGAAACTCCACCCTCCCCTAGTGGTCTACAAGCCTACATGCTTACTACCACTGACACCCGTACCTATGATTTAAGAGAATCCACCGTGGAATTTGAGCCCCAAGCCAGCATGTCGCCTAAAAACATCCTACTGAATCCACAGCAGATCTACCAAACTATGCAGGGATTCGGAGCGGCACTTACAGGATCATCAGCTTTCTGCCTAAAACTAATGAAACAGGAAGATCGGACAGCATTCCTCAAAAGAACCTATTCGCTAACTGAAGGTTATGGATGTAGCTATGTACGCATTGCCATTGGCTGTTCCGACTTCTCCTTGAAAGAATACACCTGTTGTGACACACCGGGTATAGAAAACTTTGCTCTGACTTCAGAAGAAACAGATTACGTAATACCTATCTTAAAGGAGATTATTGCTATCAACCCGGACATCCGCATACTGGGTTCACCCTGGACTTGTCCCTTATGGATGAAAGACTACCGGAAATACCCTGTCTACCAAAATCGGGAATACACCGCAGGACAACTAAAACCCGAATACTATGCTGACTATGCCACCTATTTTGTGAAGTGGATACAGGCATTTCAGGCAACTGGTATTCCCATCAATGCCATCACCATACAGAACGAACCACTCAACAACAAGAACTCAGCCTCACTGGTGATGGAATGGAAAGAACAACGTGATTTTGTGAAAGTACTGGGTCCTGCTTTTGAGGCTGCTGGACTTTCCACCAAAATATACGCTTACGACCACAACTACAATTATGATAACAAAAGCGACCAAAACGGTTATCCCTACCAGATATACAACGATTCCGAAGCCGCTAAGTATATAGCAGGAGCAGCCTACCATGACTATGGAGGTAATCGCAGCGAACTGCTCAACGTCTACCAACGAGCTCCTGAGAAGGACCTGATTTTCACAGAATCGTCTATCGGCACCTGGAATAACGGACACGACTTGACCAAAACTCTCCTTTCTAATATGGAAAGTATCGGTATAGGCACCATCAATAACTATTGCAGTGCAGTGACCATCTGGAACCTGATGCTTGAAACAGACTTCAACGGAAGCATACCCAGTAACAATGGTGGACAACCTAACCGCCCCGGCGGATGTCAAACCTGCTTCGGGGCTGTAGACCTAAACATGAGTGATCTTAAAACTATCTACATGAACTCGCACTACTATATGATCTGCCACCTGTCGGCAGTGGTAAGACCCGGTGCCATACGAATTGGTACAAGCGGCTACACAGACAATGACATAGCCTACAGTGCTTTCAAGAATACAGACGGAAGTTATGCCTTCGTCATCATCAACAAAAGCAGTTCAGACAAGAACATTGTACTTACCGCCCCCGATGACGCCGGTAAGAAGCACTCGGCAAGTTGCACTCTGCAGCCGCGCTCAGTAAACTCTTTCAAGTGGAAATAACAGAGATTCAAACATAATAAATCACTTTTTTAATTTTAAATTTATAAATTATGAGAAATCGATTTTTGCTCGGCATGATGGCACTCAGCCTTATAGCTATGACATCATGCAAAGATGAGATTGACCAGTTCGATGATCATGGCAGCTCGACTATCGTATCCTTTGCAGGCACTGAAAAAGCCTACATGGGCGATAGTATCACCTTCGACTTTGAGGTGAAGAGCGGAGGCGTGAAAATCAACCAGGCCAAAGTTCAGCTCTATTATGGAGAAGAAATGGTATCCGAAGCCTTCTACAGTCTGAAAGCCGACGGAAAATACAGTGGAAAAGTGCTGGCTCCCTACCAGAAAAACACGCCTGACGGAGAAGCAAAGGTTATACTGCGCATCCAAAATGAACGTTTCAGCAATGACAGTAAAGAAATGACCGTTGCTATAGAGCGTCCAAAATATCAAACATTGAAACTTGTGGCTGCCAATGGCAAGGAATATACCATGACTCCCGTTCCAGGTAAAGAATATGAATACAAAGCACGTGAGGCTTTCCCACTCGACATGGAAGCATCTATCGTAGCACCAGCTTATTCCGATGGAACAGGTAATCCTTATTTGCAGGGCAATGAACTGAAATTTGGTATGGACAATGGAAAAATTGTCCTCAATGCCACCAAGAATATTGGCTTTGAAAACACAGGTTACGGTGAAGACGGCAAGTATGAAATCACATTCAATACCCTGACTTTCGAAGGTAGCCCATTCCCAAAATTCGGTGTACGTTTCGACACGCAGAATAAGTTCCTGGAATTCGATGGGTCGGGCAATGTTTTCTACATCGAAACCGAATTTAAGAAGGATGATATCATCAAAATCAGCGGTGTCAAAGAAGAATATGCTGATTATTGGAAGAACCCCACTTGGTTTGACCTCGTGAAGGAAGACGAAACTCTGCTCCATTTCCGCGGAAGAGACGGCAAGTATAAACTCACTCTGAACAAAGGCATGAATGCAATTATGATGGAACAGTTGGAGAAAGCTTCTTCATCAAGTACACAGAATGCTACCGCTATGTGGGTGATTGGTAATGATAAGATAGGATTCCCGTCATATGCCCAAAACAACATAAACTGGAATACGGACAAAGCATTCAATCTGGTTCCGCTCACCGATACCAAATATGAACTGATACTACTTGTTGGACAGAATGTCAACGGGGTCAACTTTAAGTTTTTCGGACAGAAGGGATGGGGACTGGAATGGAAAGGCCCCGGAGCCTATACCGCAAAAGAAGGCGGCGATTATATCAAATATGCCAGTGACGGCAACTTCAACGCCAATGCCACCTGGCCATCCGGAAAATATATGGTGATAACTGTAGAAACCAGCACCAGCCCGAATGAACTATGGGTGAAAGCTTTGGACGAACTCCCCCCATACGAAATGGGTGAATGACAGACTTTCTTAAAGTATAGATAAACAATTAAGTATAGATATATGAAAAAAAGATATTACATAGCAGCCATGTTTGCCCTTGGTTTGGTAGCCCAACCTGCCATCCTACGTGCCAATGCTGCTGACGAAGCTAACAGCATTGAGGCTGTACAGCAACAAAAACAACGCATCAGCGGTTTGCTGACCGATTCTAATGGTGACCCTATCATCGGTGCCACCGTCAGAGTACAAGGTACTACCAATCGTGGTGTTATCAGTGACGTCGAAGGACGATACTCCATCGAAGCTGCTCCCGGCGAAGTACTGGAATTCAGCTATATTGGATTTGTCAGTATAGAACACAGAGTGAAAGCTGACGAAACCACCTTCAACCTCCGAATGGAGATGGATGCCATCGCCACGGAAGAAGTAGTAGTTGTGGGATATGGTAAACAGAAGAAAGAGAGCGTAGTAAGCTCCATGTCCACCGTAGGACCAGCTCAATTGAGTGTAAAGAGTGCCAACCTTACCAACAACATCGCCGGTAAGCTGTCAGGTCTGATTGCCGTACAACGTTCGGGCGAACCGGGTTGGGATGACGCACAATTCTTTATCCGTGGTATCAGCTCGTATGCCGGTGGAACAGACCCATTGGTACTGGTGGACGGTGTACCCCGTAAGATGAACGATATCGATGTGGACGAAATTGAAACATTCTCTATCCTAAAAGACGCCGCCGCAACGGCCGTGTATGGTGCCGAAGGTGCTAACGGTGTGGTATTGATTACTTCCAAACGTGGTAAATCACAAAAAACAGTTGTCAGTATGTCAGCAGAATACGGCTACTCGACACCGCTCCGCCTGCCCAACCTCATGAGTTCTTACGACTATTTGAGCTTATACAACGAAGCAGACTGGAACAGCAACGGTAACCCGCGCGCCAACTATACAGCACCGGTGAGCGACGCTGATCTGGAAAAATATCGTAGCGGCGTAGATCCTGATCTATATCCGGATGCAGACTGGATGAGTATGCTACGTGATCACACCAGCAGCCAGCGCTACACCATTAACTTCCGTGGTGGTGGTGACCGCGTACGCTTCTTCGTATCAGGTGCCTACTACACACAAGACGGTGTATACAAGGAGAAGAAGAACGCCGATTACGATTCAAACATCAGTTTCGACCGTTATAACCTTCGTTCCAATATTGACTTCGAATTGAGTAAGACTACCCGTATGTCCGTAGATATGTCAGGACAGTATATCAACCGTGTGGCTCCCTCCAAAACAGCCAGCGACATCTTCGGTGGTATGACATTGCAACCTGTACACCTCTATCCGCAAATCTATTCTGACGGTTCAGCTGCACAACATCCTAACTATGATAATTCAGGTCTTCGTCAAAACCCCTACAACTTCCTCTACTTCAGTGGATACAGTAAAAGTTGGGACGCTACATTCCAAAGCAAGGTATTGCTAGAACAAGACTTGGATTTCATCACAAAGGGACTTTCTATAAGAGGTAGTGTCAGTTTCGATGCCAACTCCAACCAGTATGTCAACCGTACTATGTCACCCGCTACTTTTACAGCTACCGGACGTGATGCCGATGGCAACCTGATATTCAAGTCACTGGAGTCAGGCTCGGCATTGAGTAACCCCTCAAGCGGTTCATCCGGTGGTAACAAGAAAATATACATTGAGGCGTCCCTCAACTATAAGCGTAACTTCAGCGACAAGCACGATGTTACAGGCTTGCTGCTATACAACCAAAAGGAAACTCAAAAACAAAACGTTGGCGGACTCAACCTGCTTCCTTACCGTAAGCAAAGCGTCGTAGGACGCGGTTCTTATACTTACGACAACCGCTACACCATCGAAGGCAGCTTCGGTATGACAGGTAGTGAGAATTTCGCTCCGGGACACCGTTGGGGTATTTTCCCTGCTGTGGGTGGAGCCTGGTATGTGAGCCATGAAAAGTTCTTCGAACCTGTGCAGAAAGTAATCAGTACACTGAAGTTACGTGCATCCTACGGACGGACCGGTAACGATCAGTTAGGTGAAACTCGTTTCCCTTATCAGGAAGCCATGAATACCGATGCCGGCGGTCTTAACCTGGGTATCTCAGGCATCTCTAATGGTAATGCACAGAACTGGTTCGGCGGATTGAGCGAAAACCGTGCCTACTACGCCAACCTGCGTTGGGAGATTGAGGATAAAACCAATATCGGTTTCGACCTCGGCTTGCTGAACGGACAGTTGGACCTCTCCATGGACTACTTCTCCAACCGTCGTAAAGACATCCTGATTACCCGTAATACGGTTCCTTCTATGAGCGGTTTACAATCCAACCCAACTCAGAACTATGGTATCGTAAGTAACAAAGGTGTAGATGGGAACCTGACTTTCAAACAGCATGTGGGTGGCCTGAATCTGACATTCCGTGCCAACTATACGTATGCCAAAAACAAGATTGTAGAAACAGATGAAATCAAACATAGATACAGCTACCAGGACCTCACAGGTATGTCATTGTGGACTCCTTACCTCTACATCGCCGACGGTCTTTATACACCCGATGATTTCAACATTACCATTGATCCTGTGAGCGGTGCCGAAAGCTACCAACTGAAACCCGGCATAGCCGACCCGGGAGCTGCTGTGGCACCCGGTGATATCAAGTACCGCGACTTAAACGAGGACGGACTTATCAACGACGATGACAAGACCTACCGTAATGGTCATCTGGACAAGACCCCGCGCAGTGTGTACGGTCTTTCACTGAATGCCGAATGGAAAGGATTCTTCGCCGGTATCTTCTTCCAAGGCGTGACGGGCTGTTCCATCAACCTGATGAGCAAAGCATCCAACTTCATGCCGTTCAACCAAGGCAAGGACGCTTCTTCTGCGCGTATGGAGGCTATGAACCGCTGGAAAGCATCCGACCCCTACAACGACAACGTGCTCTACCCTCGCTTGCGTAACAACACCTTTGCACACAACCTGCAAGCGAGTACCTGGTGGTATCGCGATGCCAGCTTCATCCGCTTGAAGAACGTGGAATTCGGTTACCAATTCAACAAGAAGCAACTGAAATCACTGCGTCTCACCAACCTGCGCCTTTACGTGCAAGGTACTAACCTAAAAACTTGGGATCACGTGAAGTATTGGGATCCGGAACTGGGCGATGCAAACTCAGGCGCCAAATACCCCATCTCCAGCACCTGGACCTTTGGAGCAGAAGTTACATTCTAAACATCTAATTAATAAACGATATGAAACTGAAAAATTTACTATACGCAACCGTCGGCTCTGCCGTCCTTGCATTCAGCACAGCATCTTGTTCAGACTATCTTGACATATCAGGCGAGTTCAACGCCAGTCTGGGAGTCGATCAAGTTTGGGACAATGCAACCTATACCCGAAACTGGTACGGGGTCATCTACCGCAATCTGATGGAATATTCAGAAACCGGATCAGAAGTTAACGCCTTCAAAAATCCATGGTCAAACCTCTGCGGTGAAATCGCTTCAGAAAAAGCTAGTTCACGCGACGTCATGATGGCAGGTTTCACGGCAGCCAGCGGAAGTTATCATCGCTGGGCTACTTTCTACAAAGACATACGCCAAGCTATGATCTTCATTGAACGCGCCCACGACCAAGGTGTAGGCGACCCCAGCAGTACTAACAAACTGACTGCCGAGGAAATAGCCCGCATGAAAGACGAATGCCGATTCATGATAGCCTATTATTACTTTTCCATGTTCGAGCTTTATGGCCCTGCCTGCATCGTGACGGAGATAGACGACGCTGCCGAACCGCACATAACGGACTACGACCGCGCTACTGTAGACGAAATGGTGAACCACATTGATGGCATATTGGCTCCTCTATGTGACCCCGCACAGTCAAAATTGCCCGAATCAATCATCACATCATACGCGGACAATACATACAACTTCAACACCAATGAAGTAGTACGCCCCACTATCGTAGTGGCCAAAGCACTACGCGCCAAGTTGTGGATGTATGCTGCCTCCAAGTTATTCAATGGTGGCGATGGTTCCGAATATTACCAGGGACTGCAGAAGTTGCAGAACTCTAAAGGTGAATACATCTTCCCACAGAGTAAGGACCCGCAGAAATGGGTAACTGCCAGAGACCGCGTAAAGGATCTGATAGACTATGCTGAAGCGCAACACCACGCTCTCTATCGCGTGATGGCAAACGGAGTAGAGCAACCCGACCGTTCTGTATACAACCTTTTCCAGGTGTACAATGAAGAAATCCTGTGGTGCAGTACCAACAACAGCTACTCCGACCAGTACAAGATGGAGAAACGCACTAACCCGCGTGACGTGAACTCATGCTATGGTACCATCGGCCCGTCTCAGGATGCTGTAGACATGTTCTTCATGGGCAACGGCCTCGCCATCAATGACCCAAACAGTGGTTATGACGAAACCGGATTCGGTGCTGTAGAAAACCATTGCTACGACCCCGACTATAAAGACAAGAAGACAGACCAGAATATCTCCAACATGTATGCCAACCGTGAACCGCGTTTCTACGCAAGCGTTGTATATCAGGGAAGAAGCTGGTTCAAGAAATGGATGAATGGTAATCCCAACTACATCGTAGATTTCTCTGCAGGTGGCGGAAACGACCTTTCCAACGGTGACAACGTGAAAACCGGGTATATGCTGGGGAAATTTAAGAACCGTACCGTAAATCATGCCAGCGGCGATACTCAGAGTTGGAAACGTGTTTCCATCATCTATCGTCTGGCCGAATTCTATCTGTTCTATGCCGAAGCACTCAATGAAACAGATCCGAGTAATCCGGACATCATCAAGTATATCGACATGGTACGCGAACGCGCAGGCATCCCAGGCTATCAGACCATGAACGATAACGGTATCAAGACCGGCATAATCGGCAATTACGACAAGCAGTTCGATGCCATACAGCACGAACGCTATGTAGAACTCTATTGCGAGGGACAACGCTATTTCGACATCCGTCGTTGGATGATCTGCGGTGACAAGGACAGAATAGGTTGCGACCAGACACGTTTCTACGGAATGAACATGAAGGGTTCAAAAGACAAGACTCCGGGCGAACCAACTTCTTACTACACGCGTACGAAAGTAGAAAACCGACAATGGACAGACAAACTCTACCTCTATCCCATCCATCAGAATGTGATAGAACTGGCCAACGGACGTATTCCACAAAATTACGGATGGTAAAAAAGACAGCTTTTTTGATTAGTTTTCGAAGGATATAAGTAAAAAGATTGAATGAAGGTTTGGAGGCAGAAACTGGCATAACCGGCCTGGTAACTGCCTCCTTTCTTTTTCAGCTAATAAACCAACAATAAATATACCATGAGAAAAGAGAAAAAATATCGAATCGGGACATACCTGATCCTGATACCTGCTATTCTGTTCCTATTCCCCAAAGTATACGCACAACATGAGAGCAAAACGATCAACGACAGTTGGAAATTCTATCAGGGAGAATGCAAAGCTGCCGCTTCAGCAACCTATGATGACAGTGCGTGGAACAGCATACATCTCCCGCATACATGGAATACGGATGCATATACAGAAAAAAAGTATTACCAGGGAACAGGCTGGTATCGCCGTACGCTGACATTACCGCAAAATTGGCAAACCAAACAGGTATTCCTGAAACTGGATGCAGCCAGTAAGGCCGCTGCCATCTACATGAATGGACGGAAAATAGGTGAGCATAACGGTGGATATACTGCCTGCACATTCGATATCACCCCATTCTGTTCATTTGACGCTCCTAATTCTCTCGCTATCCATGTAGATAATGCCCGACAGGATATTCCCCCTATCTCTGCCGACTTTACATTCTTCGGCGGTATCTACCGGGATGTATGGCTTACAGCCGTACCAAAACAACATTTCCATTTGACGAACTATGGTTCAGAAGGAATATTTATCAGTACCCCGCAAGTATCCGAAGAAAAAGGCACAATACTTATTCGCGGAGAGATAAAGAACGATGCAGAACAGAAAGCATCTCTTGAACTGGAACATATCGTATACAATCCCGATGGAAGTATTGCCCAGACCCAGAAACAGTCTATCCAGATAAAAGGTGGAGAATTATACTCTTTCCGCACCGAAACCTCCCCTATTCTGTCCCCCCGATTATGGACACCCGAGGCCCCTCATCTCTACAGAATAGAAAGCATTCTGCGCGATAAAAAAACAAAAGCCATCCTAGACCACAGTAATCACCATACAGGCTTCCGCTGGTTTAGCTTCGATGGTAAGACCGGCTTCTCCCTCAACGGAAAACCTTATAAATTACGCGGTATTTGCCGCCATCAGGACCAAAAACCCATCGGAGTTGCCCTGACAGACGAAATGCACCGTCGTGACATGAAGTTAATGAAAGAGATGGGTGCCAACTTCATCCGCATCTCCCATTATCCGCAAGATGACGCTCTGTTGGAAATGTGCGACAAACTCGGTATGCTAGCTTGGGAAGAAATACCCATTATTGATATTGTGCCCGACACTCCCGGCTATGCAGAAAACTGCGAAAACAATCTGCGAGAAATGATACGCCAGCACTATAACCATCCCTCCATCATCACCTGGGGATACATGAATGAGATATTACTCGTCACCCAGCGCCGCTATAAAAAAGAAGAAGAACTGAAACCCGTGCTGGAACGGACATTGTCACTGGCCAATCGTTTGGAGAAAGTTCTGAAAGAAGAAGATTCCACTCGTGTCAGCACTATGGCTTTTCATGGCAGTAACAGCTACAATGAGGTAGGACTGGGCAACATCACCGATATTGTCGGTTGGAATCTTTACCAAGGCTGGTATGGAGGAGACCTCACAGGCTTCGAACGTTTCCTGACAGAGCAACACAAAAAACACCCTTCCCATCCGATGATTGTCAGCGAATACGGTGCCGGATCTGACAAGCGTCTACATTCGCTGCAACCGCACGCTTTTGATTTCAGTATCGAGTACCAGCAGAAATACCTGGAACACTACTTACCGGTATTGGAAGAAACGCCGTATATTTGTGGTGGAACTCACTGGAACTTTATCGATTTCTCTTCTGCATTGCGTGATGAATCTATGCCGCGCATCAACAATAAAGGACTGGTATACTCAGACCGCAGTCCAAAAGACGTGTACTATTACTATAAAGCCGCCTGGCGTCAAGACATTCCCGTGTTACACATTGCCAGCCGTGACTGGACGCACCGTAGCGGTGTACAACATGGAAAGGCTCCGGTTCCGCTACCCGTCAAGGTATATACCAATCTTCCGGAAGTGGAACTCTTCATTGACGGAAAATCCTTAGGTAAACAGAAAACAGAGAATTATACAGTTACATTTCAGGTACCATTCAGCCGGAAAGAGCACTTTATCTCCGCCCAAGCTGAAAACAAAGAGTCAGATCAAAGCATCTCCATGATAGAAGATGCCCTCCACATCAACTTCACCCCTATCCCTGCAAATCTGAATGAAACAAACTTACGGAATCTGGAACTTGCCGTAAATGTAGGCAGCAACTGTTTCTATACTTCCGATGAAAGCCAGCTCACGTGGCTACCCGATCAGCCCTACACTGAAAGCAGTTGGGGATATATCGGCGGAGAAAGCAAAAATAGCCAGACACAGGTTGAGAATACCCATGACGGGCCATTGTTTCAAACTCTTCGCAACGAAATTGAAGGGTATTGTTTCGATGTTCCCAACGGAGTCTACAAGGTAGAATTTCTTTTTACAGATATCTTCCGCGAAAATGCAGCAGCTGTTTACCAGTTGGACCGGGAATCCGGTGTAGAGAGCCGTGAAAATATCTTCGATATAGTTATCAATGGTGAGAGCGTTGAAGAGAACTTTTCTCCTTGCCGCGAAAGCGGTTATTTCCATGCTCTACGGAAAAGATACAATATTACAAACTTTCGGAATAAAATTGAAATACGCTTCCCTGTTCGGAATGGAAAAAGCTTTCTGAACGGTATAAAGCTCAGGAAACTTTATTAACTTCAAAACAAAAACACCATGAGAGCTAAAATTTGCTTAGTTATTACCAGTTTGTTGCTCGCAGTAGTCAGTATACATGCACAGTCCATCTGGGATGGGAAACATCTGGAGAGAGTAAAACAATCATTACATCAACCGTACTTTTCGGCCGCCTATCAGGAGCTGATTTCAGGTGCCGACAGGCTACTGGATGTGCGCCCCTTGTCCGTCATGCTGAAAGAGAAGACACCTGGTAGCGGAGACAAGCACGACTACATGAGTCAAGCACGCTATTATTGGCCCGATCCCTCCAAACCCGATGGCCTGCCTTACATCAGCCATGACGGCAAGTCGAACCCCGAACTGGACAAGCTGGATCGCAACCGCCTCGGAGAAACAGCTCAGCGTGTAACTACTCTTGCCCTTGCCTGGTACTTTAGCGGCGACGAGAAATATGCCCAAAAGGCAACGGAACTTATCCGCGTATGGTTCTTTAATAAAGATACGCGTATGAATCCAAACCTGGAGTATGCCCAGATGATACCGGGACACAACAACAATAAGGGACGTTGTTACGGCGTCATAGACACTTATTCATTCGTAGAGATGCTGGATGCCGTACAGTTGTTAGAGAAGTCGGAAGCCTTTACGCCCAAGGATGCCAAGCAGCTGAAAACCTGGTTCGGCAAGTTGCTGACGTGGATACTGAATAGTCCGCAGGGACAGGAAGAAGCCCGTCAGGCCAATAACCATAGCACGGCGCATGATGCACAAGTGATAGCCTTTGCCATGTACGCAGGAAACATGAAAGTAGCCCGGGAAGTCATCAATGCCATTCCCCGGAAGCGCCTCTTCACCCAGATAGAGCCGGACGGCAAACAACCGCATGAACTACGCCGCACTCTCGCTTTCGGTTACTCACAATTCAATCTGTCTCATTTCATTGACATCTTCATGATGGCCCGGAAGATCGGGATTTCCATTGATAATGCAACCTCCGAAGACGGACGAAGCTTCTACAAAGCCATGGACTTTCTGGTACCATACGTTGGAAAAGATGTCAAAGCCTGGCCGTACCAGCAGATCAGTGAATGGAAATACAAGCAACAGGAATTCTGCAAAGACCTGTACCGCACTTTCCTGCTGAACCCCGAACGCAAAGATTATCTGAAGCTCTATAAAACCCATCGCATCATCGACTGGAAAGACCGTTTCAACCTGCTATGGATGGAAGCCGATGATGTGGACAATGCCTACGCCTTTGCCTGCGGACAACTGCAATTTGCCATGCAGTGTGCTGCCAAGGCCCGAAAAGAGGCAGACAATCAATGCAAGCATCGTGTAATTCCCCGTAGCATCAACAAAGACGGTTCGCTGCGGATGATACATCCTCACGATTGGTGCTCAGGCTTCTTTCCCGGTTCATTATGGCAGGTATACGCCTATACAAACGATGATTTCTGGCGGCAGCAGGCCATCAGCAATACCTGGCTGATAGAAGCAGCCAAATGGCACAAAGGCACTCACGACCTCGGTTTCATGATGAACAACAGTTTCGGCAAAGCCTACCAATTGACAGGCGAACGCTCTTACAAAGATGTGGTGCTGCAAAGCGCCAAAACCCTGATTACCCGCTACAATAAGAAAGTAAAGAGCATCCGTTCGTGGGATCATAATCGCGATAAATGGAAGTTTCCGGTAATCATCGACAACCTGATGAACCTGGAAATGCTATTCTGGGCTACACAGGAAACCGGAGATTCCATCTACTGGAAGGTTGCCGTAAATCATGCCAATACAACTATGAAGAATCATTTCCGCCCGGACTACTCTTCTTTCCACGTAGTAGATTACGATCCAGAAACCGGTGAAGTACGCGCCAGACAAACCGCACAAGGCTATGCCGACGATTCCTTCTGGAGCCGCGGACAGGCATGGGGACTATACGGATATACCATGTGTTACCGCTTCACCAAGAACCCCGCATACCTGCAACAGGCACGCCACATTGCAGATTTCTTTTTCGGCCTGCCCAACCTGCCGGAAGACCTGGTTCCCTACTGGGACATGAAAGCTCCCGGCATCCCCGACATTCCCCGCGACGCCTCGGCTGCCGCCATCATGGCTTCCGCCCTGTATGAACTCCGCACTTACGTTTCAGCAGAAGATGGCAACCGCTACCAAAGCATTGCCGACAAGATAGTGGACAGCCTCAACCGGCACTATCAGGCCGAGCCGGGAACAACTTATGGCTTCCTGCTCCTCCATTCCACCGGACACCATCCGGGAGGTGATGAAATTGATGTGCCCATCAACTATGCCGACTATTATTATCTGGAAGCATTGGCAAGAAAAGAGGCTCTTAAGCAATAATTAGGACTTTTTGAGACGGTAGTTCATCTTTTTGAGACGTTTTGTATGGTGAGCAAACTACTTTTCCACTATTTTTGTAGCACAGAGATATTAGAATCATTTTTATAAAAGAAAAAGACATGAAAAACTTATTCGACATTAAAGACAAAGTGATTATCGTCACCGGCGGTTGCGGTATTCTGGGTAAAAGTATTGCCAACTACCTCGCTGAGCAAGGCGCAAAAATCGTAATTCTCGACCGTGTAGAAGAAATCGGTAAAGAACTGGAAGCAGAGCTCAACCAAAAGACGGAAGCCCTGTTCCTGGTAACGGACGTTCTGAACAAGGAGATACTGGAGGAAAACAAGAAAGCCATCCTGGAACGTTTCGGCACCATCGACATTTTGCTGAACGCTGCCGGCGGTAATATGCCCGGTGCCACCATTGCTCCGGACAAGACGGTACTCGACTTGGATGTAGACGCTTTCAAGAAAGTAGTTGACCTCAATCTCTTCGGTACCATTCTGCCTACCATGGCATTTGTAGATGTTATGGCAAAGAATAAGAAAGGTGTGATCGTAAACTTCTGTTCCGAATCAGCACTGCGTCCTCTGACACGCGTGGTAGGTTATGGTTCCGCCAAAGCCGCCATTGCCAACTACACCCGCTATATGGCAACGGAACTAGCCACCAAATTCAGTCCTGAACTCCGTGTAAACGCCATCGTTCCGGGTTTCCTGCTGACCAACCAGAACCGTGCCCTGCTGACCAATCCGGACGGATCTTATACGGACCGTGCAAAGACTATCATCGCCCACACCCCATGCGGACGCTTTGCTGAACCGGAAGAATTGTTCGGAACCATTCACTACCTCATCAGTGATGCTTCCTCCTTCGTGACAGGTGCCCTGTCGGTAGTAGACGGTGGTTTTGACGCCTTCTCTATCTAATACTAACTCATAAACCCATTCATTATGATATTATGTGAACAAACCTGGCGCTGGTACGGTCCTAATGATCCCGTCAGCCTGTGGGACATCAAACAAGCCGGAGCAACCGGTATCGTGAACGCCCTGCACCACATCCCGAACGGTGAAGTGTGGACTGTAGAAGAAATCATGAAGCGCAAAGAAATGATCGAAGCTGTCGGTCTGCGCTGGTCAGTAGTAGAAAGCGTGCCTGTACACGAGCATATCAAGACTCAGACAGGAGATTTCCAGAAATACATCGATAATTATAAAGAAAGCTTGCGTAATCTCGGTAAGTGTGGCGTGAACATCGTGACCTACAACTTCATGCCTGTACTGGACTGGACGCGTACCGACCTCGCTTACGAACTGCCCGACGGCAGCCGCGCCCTGCGTTTCGAACGTGCCGCTTTCATCGCCTTCGACCTCTTCCTGCTGAAGCGTCCCGGTGCCGAAAACGACTACACCGACGAAGAGAAGGCCAAGGCCAAAGCTCGTTTTGAGCAAATGACGGATGCCGACAAGCAACTGCTCATCCGCAACATGATTGCCGGACTGCCCGGTTCGGAAGAGAGCTTCACACTGGAGCAATTCCAGCAGGAACTCGACCGCTACAAAGACATCACACCTGAAAAGCTGCGTGCCAACTTGATTTACTTCTTGCAGGAAATCACTCCGGTTGCCGACGAAGCCGGTGTAGAGCTGGTTATCCATCCGGATGATCCCCCCTGCTCCATCCTCGGCCTGCCGCGCATTATGAGCAGCGCTGCCGATTTCCAAGCACTGATAGATGCCGTTCCCAACAAGAGCAACGGACTTTGTCTTTGCACCGGTTCGCTCGGTGTAAGCAGCTCCAACGACCTGGAAGGCATGATGAAGCAATTCGGTGACCGTATCAACTTCGTCCACTTCCGCAGCACACAGCGTGACGCAGAAGGCAACTTCTACGAAGCCAACCACCTGGAAGGTGATGTGGATATGTATCACGTCATGAAAGCTTTCCTCGAACTGCAACAGAAGAGACAAGTATCCATCCCCATGCGTCCCGACCACGGACACCAGATGGTGGACGACCTGAAGAAGAAAACCAATCCGGGATACTCCTGCATCGGCCGCCTGCGCGGACTGGCAGAACTGCGCGGACTGGAAATGGGTATCGCAAAGTCTATCTTTAAGGATTCCCATTAAGCAGTCTCAACCACCTGACGCGTCCATACTATTAATTACGGGCTACAAGGCACCTATCATTCGTGCCTGTAGCCCGTAACTAATTATAAACTATTCTATCGGTGAATTTATATTATTCTACCTACTCAATAGTTTCATTTTGACACTTTGCTTTTTATGCATAACGAGAATGCCATATTTCCGTCCCATTGCAGGGAAGAACAAAAAGAAACGAACGAATATCGGCATTTCACTGGCTGACAGTGCAATACAGAAATACATACAACTCTAATAAAAGAAAAACAGACGGTCTGTAAGCTAAAAACAGATGGTCTGTCTTCCATATATAGACCGTTCGTCTCCCATCTATAGATAGTTCGCATCAGATATATAGATTATTCATGTCCCATCTATAGATTGTTCGCGTCCCATCCATAGTTCCTTTGTGAAAGAAGTATAGTTTCTTGCATACGTATTGCATATACAGCTTGTTTTATGCAAAAAACATGGATGTATATTCCGCATATTATGCATCCGGAGTCTATTTGGATATTTTCGGAAAAGCCTCTGTCACTAAAAGAATCATTCCGGTTACTTTTTGTCCGGAATAAAGCGTAACGAGTTTCACTTCTGTACGAATCAGAACCTAAAAAGAATGCGGAGCCACCTAAAGTACTCCGCATTCACAAGATAAAAAGAGGAAGGAGGACATATACACAATACTATATGTCACTTGTTCACCTTCAAAAGATACGTTTTTTTCATATTCAACGTTCAAATATCTCTATGTTTTTATTCCAAGCTTAAAGAATATCAAATCAAATCGCTACAGCTTCTTCTTACAAAAAGGTTCACATACCTTTCATCAAGCACCTTCCACGATACCGGCAACGTATAGGTAAAATCTACCTTATCACCAGTATGAATCATCATTACCGGGGAGTATTCTCCCGGCTCCAAATTAGGCAGGATCACCAACACCTCTGTGTCGGTATACTTAAACACTCTTTTAACATGTATCAATGTGCCCTTATCGGAGACGGGAGAAAGACCCAGGTAAATAGTTCCAAGTGAAGATAGACACAGGTTTTCACCTGTAATAACGACCGGAGCATTCGGAGTAATCGTGCCATTACGCAAACCCGTCAACGGATCGTACACTTCCTTAATAACAGGAACCTTTCTTCCGAAAATCATCGAGGTTCCATTTCCTTCCTGCTTCCTATGATGTAGCTCAGCCGCCATTTTCTTTCTATCTTTCATCATTTATTCTATTCCTTATTAGTTAGTAATAACAGCTTCTTAACTGCACTACAAAATTACATCACAATGCATATACATTTGTGGCAAGAACAAGAAAGATCAAGCATCCGGGTTTTCTATATATGACGAGGTAAACAAGATCCGGCACTTTTTTCGGAAATGGGGTATCTCTAAAAAGAAATGTTACGATTTCCGAAACAAGTAGCCCTCGAAAAGTGTTAAATAGACAATAGACAAATCTCTAACTCACACAGAAGATTATGATAACAAACGAGTTAAACACAGGATTAGTAAATGCCGTCAGAGAGAAACTCCCATCCAAAGACAATCTTGCCAATGCTTTAATGGACATTCTTTATATAGGCAAAGAAGCTATATACCGCCGGCTACGGGGTGAAGTACCTTTCACACTGACCGAAGCCGCCATTATATCCAGAAAACTGGGTATATCACTGGATAAGATGATAGGCGTAAGTTTCCAGGACAATGCTGTATTCGACATGAATATAGTGGGCAGCAACAAGCCTCTCGAAACCTACTATTCCATGTTGGAAAAGCAGGTAGAACTGTTTCATGCAGTCGAGGAAGATGAGAACTCGGAAATAGGAACCTCCTCCAACATCATTCCCCAGACTCTCTCTCTGAATTATGACATGCTCTCCAAATTCCGCTTATTCAAATGGATGTATCAGAATGAAAACATCCGATGCAAACATTTTGATGAATTGAATATTCCGCAGAATATGGTAGACAAACAAAAGGAATATGCCCGAATGGTATCCCGCATCCATTCCGTAGACTACATCTGGGACAATATGATTTTCAGTCACCTGGTCACGGACATCCAATACTTTTGCAGCATCCACCTCATTACGGATGAAGACAAGAATCTCCTGAAGGAAGAATTGTTCGTATTGATAGATGAAATGGAAGCACTGGCCGCCCGAGGGAAAAGCAAAGCAGGCAACGACGTCAGAATCTATATTTCAAATATCAACTTCGAAGCGACCTATAGTTATCTGGAGACAAGTTCCACGCAACTCAGCCTGATCCGCATCTATTCCATCAACTCCATTACGACACAGGATCCCGAGATGTTCCGCGGATTGAAGGAGTGGATTCAATCATTAAAGAAATTCTCAACCCTGATATCCGAAAGCGGCGAGATGCAACGCATTCAGTTCTTTAAGCAGCAGCGAGAAATCATCAGCACATTGTAGTGCTTTCTTTCGAATAATGAAATATATCCAAAGATATTTATCCTATATTGAAAACAGATAGACCGACTATCTGTTTTTTTTCACGTTTCAGCTATTTCCCTTAGCATTCTTTTCAAACAGAAAATAACTCCGCCTTGCACACATGAAATCATACATAGAAGTTTCATATACAAGTTCTATATTTGTATAAGTCACAAAACGTTCTATGATAATTGATTATTAATAAAAAAGAAGAAGGCTATGACAAAGAATTATATTGTAAAAGAGTTGATTAATCAGATGAAAGAGAGAATTCCTCCGGGACATAATTTAGCTAATTATCTGACGGATACATTATATATGGGAAAAGAAGCGGTTTATCGCAGGCTGCGAGGAGAAGTTGCATTCACCTTTGATGAAATAGCCGTCATTTCCCATAATCTGGGTATCTCTATCGATCAGATTATTGGAAACCACTTATCCAACCGGGTCACTTTTGATTTGAATCTGCTGCATTCACCCAACTTGATGGAAAGCTACTATGAGATTGTAGAACGCTATCTGCGTATATTCCAGCTTGTAAACGGAGATGAAAACAGTGAGACATATTCCGCCACCAACACCATTCCTTTCACCCTCTACTCATCTTATGAATATCTTTCCAAATTCCGTATTTGCCGGTGGATCTATCAGAATGGGAAGATGAAAACGCCTAACTCTCTGAGTGATATGCATGTGCCTGAAAAGATCATCAACGCTCACAAAAAGCTGAGTGAAAGCATCAGAAAGGTAGGAAAAACCTACTTTGTATGGGACAGCAATGTTTTTCAGTCTGTCGTGAAAGAGATAAAGTACTTTGCCGGATTGAACCTGATATCCACATCGGATGTCATGTACCTGAAAAATGAGTTGCAACAGTTACTCACGGATCTGGAGCACTTATCCATTAAAGGTGAATTCAACGAAGGACATGAATTATACATCTACCTGTCGAACATTGATTTTGAAGCAACATACAGTTATGTTAGCAGGAAGGATTATCAGATCAGCCTTTTCAGAGTGTATTCTATCAATTCGATGGACTCACAAAGTCCCCAAATCTGCCAGATACAAAAAAACTGGATACAGTCTTTGAAAAGGCACTCCACACTGATTTCGGGAAGCGGAGAGGCACAGAGGATTGCGTTTATTGAGAAACAGAGGAATATTATTGATGTATTATAAGAAAGGGGATAGCTAAACTATCCCCTTTCTTATAAATATTCCGCATATTTATTGAAACATCAAAGATTCCTAAGTCGCCTATATGAAATGCCGCTAGTTTACACTTCTCACACATCGATAATGAACCCACTGCGTCCCTTTGGAGCCCGTCCAACCATCGAGTTTATTACTTAGAGGCCCAAGAAACCAATAACTTGTATCATCACCACCATTAGTTAACAGCCAGTTTACATAGGTCAATTTTTCAAATGAAGAGGGCCAGGAAGGCATCGATTCTTCACTAAACCCCGCATTATCAAATCTGATATTCGAACCTCCCATAGCGAGAATAAGTAGCATCTCACGGTGCGTAGGTAAACGCCAACCATCACCTAAACCTGTACATGCAGTGTTAGCCTCATCCCATCCCGTTTCACTATTACCACTTTGGAGTGCTACCTGTAGCTTCGGAGCAATCTTATTCAATTGACTACTTGAGCCTGGAGTCTCACCTGCTGAGAACAACACTGAAGGATCCACTCCCACTTCCTTTCCACCGACTGTCTCGCGAGACACTATAATAGCTTCCGTAGCAGAAGACTTAATATAAGGATACTTCTGACTTGCACTGGAGTTGTTCCTAACACAGCGAGAATAAATGGTATTATTAGGCCAAATAGCAGTAGTCTGCACAAATCCACCGGAAAAATTCATAGTAAAACGCACATTAGTATCACCCAAGTCAAGATAGGACGATGAAGACCAATAATTATTAGTCCAGTTTGTATACCACCCGTATATATTTTGTCCCGCATAAGCACTGCCTTGAGTCGCTTCTCCTCCTAAAGCATCCCGATAAACATATGATAATAATAGTTCATTGGCATTAGGTAACCGCCAGCCATCACCTATTTCTGTGCATAGATCCACAGCATCATCAATAGTAACCTGACGCCCCAAACTCGTATTTCTATTATTCGCATCATAATAGAGTCGATTGTCAAATCGAATTGGATAAAGATAGAAAAGTGGTTCTCCGTTGTCAGTATAGGATTTTTTCTCAGATACCATTTTCAAATCAATCGTAGTGTAGAACGGATAATCCGTATAGGACGTTTGGTTTCCTGCACGCATCACATTTTTAAATGTAATTCTTATCGTTCCACTTTTACCTTCTTTCCACTTACCGGGATGGAGTTTCAACCTGAAATTGTAACCTCGATTAATTACACTATATCCCATCTTATCATCATCCGAATCCACAACAGATTGGTCCCACATAATATTATCCGCATTACTTCTGCCTGCGACTATATCATTATCCGTATCAGAAGTTATTAATAATCCGGTTCCATCATCACCACTAACTTCCAATTGTTCTACTTTTGTAATCTCCCAGTTATTATTTGTAAGGAGTTGCAAATATTGTTCCGCTCCCAAATGTACTTCATAACTACGGGGACTCAAACTCTCATTATACTGAAATGAGAAATCCAACAACGCCTGAACGATAGTAAATTCTTTCTGTGCACCCAGCAGTATTCCCTCCTTATTATGTAAAGTAAACAATAACTTGTCTACACGCCAATATTCACTTTTCCCATCGCCATCCACTTTAACTTTCGGCTCTACGCTAAAGGCCTGTACACTGCCGTAAAACGGTGTAGTTGTGACTCTATCCGGATTCAGAGCCGGAATTAAACCTCCCCAATCCGGGTACGCTATTAAGCCCGCAAAATCCCTGTCCGGCTCAAGCCGTGCATCAAGTCTATCCGTAGAAAACATCACATACACAGATTGCGGCTCAATGGTATTAGCGGCAACATTAGTTGCCCTAAGGCGAAAGAAGAGATTCTCTATTTCATTTCCGTATGCGTCCACAAACTTGATTACCCCCGGCTCTATCATCTTCTGCGTCACTGTAATCTCCTGGGAAAGCCTCGCCGTTTTCAGCAGAACAGTCCCCGTACGAGTGTCACCGATTCCTAACGCATTATCAAAATACCCCATACTCAGCTTAAACTGTGTATCACTATTTGATGCACCAGACATTGTAGCACTCCCACCGGAAGTACCATCATTAATTCTGAGCCAACTCTCCCCATTTGTAACGGTAGCTGTCCAGCCGCCAGGGACATCAGTAAATACATCTACGGCGTATTCACTAATCTGAAATTGAGATATCTGCACATCTGTTACGCTCACACCAAGCATATACTGCCCATTGTAGACTACATCCTTTATTTTATTACGGTTATAGCTAATCACACGCGTTTTCATGTTAGACATTACTGTATAGGAAGCCAAGGCGTCAACTTTATCAGTAAACCCCGGACCTGAAACCTCATTAATGTCAACAACATATTTGTAATTTCGCATCAAAGGCATATACTCTACCTCCGTTCCTTCCTCTATCGTGACCTTTTGGGTAAAATCTACCCGATAATAGTAAGAGTCTCCAACTGCAACTCCATTTTCAATCATCTTCCCCATTACAATCAGACATGTCGCATTCTTGCGACTTGCATTACCGTCCTCACCCACTCCACCGGCATCTATTGCCGCAGAAGCTTCAAGAGCATAGATTTCTCCAATATAAGAGGCAGCGCCATTCACCTGATACCTAATAGCATTCTCTGCACCCAAAGTCTTACCCGGGTCGGATGGCATATTGGGGGCAGTTGGTGTCAGGTTTATCTTCCCATTACTATCCCATTCAGGAGACACATATCCATTTGTATTGAAATTGGCCAGATACACATCTTCTATCTTGAAATTAGAAGTTGAATTTTGTATATCAATACGCGCCAACATTCGCTTCATCTCAATGTTGGCTATACTCACCGAAGGTTCTATCTTCGCCACCTCTATCTCTCCGTACATAGGAATTGCGGTGTAATTATCAGCATCAGCAAGCCACTTTCCGCTATTTTGAAAAATCAGACTGTTCAATACATCATTTTTGGGAGTTCCTTTCGTTAAACCGGAAAGTGAGCAATTTGCCACTACCGCTATGCACACTTTCTTGGAAGAGAGAGTAAGCGGAGCTGAAAAATCTACCTTTGAGCTACCTCCAGCTAAATTCTGCTCAATATTCTGGCTTTCCACTTCCACCCATTCCAAAAGAACAGGAGGTTCTACTGAAGCATCAAACACCAGAATATCTACACTTTGTACCTCATCTTCTTTATTAGCCTCTCCCACTCCTACCATTGAGCGTGAAGCTACTGACGGCATTTTCACATCGAAAACAGACAGACTAAATTCCACGCTGTTTTCAGTTTTCTTTGGAGGAGTTGCAAACTCCTCTTGTACACACCCACTGAGGCATACCACTGTCATCAGAGTATATATCAACAAATGCTTTTTGAATATTGAAACAGTATATCTCATTATAATTTTCTCTTAAAAAGGTTCATATATCTATGCTGTAGCAGACGCATCGTCCGGTACAGTTAATTCTATCTCCACATCCGGATTGTCACCATTCGTATTGTGTAATACCAGCGTGGCTTTAGAGCCCTCTGTGGCATTGGCCTTGTAATAGAAGTAAAGCCACCCACCACCTGTGCCATTTGCCCAAAGCATCGTTTCAGCATTCAGCAGAATATTATCAGGATCTCTTATTTCGCTTATTTCCCAATTCCATTTCCAACTGTCTGTAGAGTTAGTTAAGGCAGTCGTGTTAAAGACTATTTTACGCCGTCTTTTGATTCCTTCTGTGGTGGGATCATTATCGGCAAATACGATATCCGGGGTTATCCAGTTGCCAGCTCCACCCCACTGTTGTATAGGTACACCAAGATTCATGTTACCGGCAGTAATATAAAATCTCATATCACGAAAGTCGGCAACAGTACCGACATAGTCACTTATCACGGCACGAATAGTATAAGTATATACACCATTAGCTTCGGACGAATTAAGCAGGCTAACTTCAGACCAAGCTGTATTGGTTACTGTTAATTGCGCTCCTGCCGGATAGCCTGTGTATGGTATCGCATTATAGTTCGTTTTTACTACTATATCCACAGTATTACCTTTCCCTTCCAGTCTCACATTAGCTTGTGACAATTTAAGATAATACTGTCCGTCAAAAATCACATCTATTACCGGATTTTTATCCCACGGAAGCGGAGTAGCCGATATCTGATAGATTGTATTCGAGATTGTAATGTTATAGTTGATGTATTCACCCGATTCCCATGAATGAGGTTTGGTAGCAACAATATCCTTGAACATAAACTCCCGCTCACCTAAATTAGTGGTAACAACAATCTTCGCCTCATCGGAGAATTGATCGGTAGGCAACATCAAAAATGTGTCACCAAGCAAGACCTTATCATCTGTTACCGTATTATTACTGCTGAGAGTAGAAACGATATTTCCTGTAGTGACGTCATTCCACACAAAGCCAGGCTTTCCATTCGCTGTTGTCTTGGCAGGTATAGTGCCCACAGTAAGTTTACCAACATTCGGCACACCCTGAAATTCAATCTTCTGAATAGTTACCACATCAGGTACCGGATCCTTCTTTTGAAACGTAAAAGTAACTTTGGTCAGAGTATGATAAAAATGTACACCCACGCCTTCATTCCAGCCGGGTGTAGATACGGCAGCCATCACATCCACATGATTGGCAGCATCAGCATCGGCCGTATAATTCAGCAACATTTGTGCAGGGTTAGCGAAAGTTGCGGCAGGCGCATACGTACCCTCATATGGATACCATGAAAAGAACTTCATGCTGGCTCCCAGCAGGGCCGGCCAGTATTGTTCCGGCAATATAGTACCCGTTATGCCTCCTGCATTCACCCGGGCTTTTTCGTTGAAGTACACTTGTGTAGCAGACGCAGCAGGTGTCAGGGAAGCTGAAAAGCCGAATAATTGATTCTCCAGATCGGATACGGAAGAGACAGCCGTACCACGGGTAACGGCACCTCCATCTTCTCCAATACGTTGCACAACAATCTGATTTCCGCACGTCATTTCTTCTCTGATACACGAAGAGAATATGACCGGAAGAATAACTGCCGTTACAATCGTCCTAATACTATTATTAAACTTTATCATCCTATTCCTTTCCCAATTAAAAAAACATCCGCCCGAAAGCATCACAGATACATATCCAGATCAATATCCTGAACCTTACCCCATCCTTCCACACTTATCGTTATTATCTGAATACCGATTTTGCCAACCCGAGCTGTAATTTGATACACATTATTCCTCCGGATCTCCGTAAAAGGTTGCGCTGTCGGAGTACCTGAATTATCGACTTTTGTTATTGTTTTTATCACCTTCTCTGCTATTCCTGTAACACTTGGAGGTCCTTTCAGAACATTTACCATGCTAATAGCCAATTGGTCGGAAGAATCTGACCTGAAAATACGCTCGGCAACATAAAATGAGCAGAGTATTTTTCTATTTTCGGCTCCAGCTACAGATGAATACGCCCAGGTTTCAGTTGTTGCAGCTGTCCAAGTCTGCGTCAGCAAATCACCATCTACTGCATTTGTCATCACTTTCCCGTAATTCTTCGAGGGGTTAGCGTTGTCACGCGTATAGTTGGCCTCATTTCCCATCACAAAATAACTGTTATGGGTGAAGTTGTGTAAAGTGACACTGGTGACATCCTTTGTGTATCCTGTCACAGCTCCACCATCTGTAGCTTCAAGAAAGATATCAACGCGAGCCACAGCACGCTCGACAACCATTTTTACCGCCTTGACTTCATCAGACGCCACGGATATATCCCTGATTACCCCAGTCATTGGCATACCGGTTGAGGAAACAATCTCTCCGTCACTGTCTAATATGTTGGCTATATCATAGTCCACACTCTGCAATAGCCATGGGCTGGTGACAGTATTGAGCTTGCTCGTAAGACTTTGCGGCTCATTGGCGATGACAATAACCATAATATCGTTGTTAGGAATCACTTCGAGGTTTTTCGCAGTTATATCGGTGGCTGTGGCCGGAGTATCCAACGTAACAAGTTTATTCACATTCAGCTTCACGTCGCCCGACGCATTGCTGAACACGATAAACCGGATGGATTTTATTTCCTCCTGCCGCTCCACTTCCGATTTATCCTCAAGTCCGATGCTAAGCTGCGCCCGGGTAACAGGGAGCAGTTCATCATCCATCGCATCCTTGCTGCATGAGAACAAAAGGGCTGTGAAAGCCATACAAACGATATATAGTATTTTTTCCCTCATTCTTATATTTCGATATCATGAAGCCAATAAATCCAGGGTCCTACAAGAAGACCGATTTGAAGGAATCCTCCTCCCGGCTTTTCTACTACGGAGAACATCAGGCTCCATTCGCTCTGCCTGTCAAGATACTCCTGAAAAGGAAGCACCGTACCGTCATGACGGTACTCCGGCCGAGCAATACTCAACAGTTTCATCAAATCATAGCTCCACACTTCTGTTCCTGTATCCGCATTTCTTATAATAAAACGGTAATCCCATCCCGTCCGGTTAAACAGACGCATAGTATTCATACGCGCTGACATTAGCACTTCAGAGGTGTCACCCGGTCCTGAATAATGAGACGCATATGTAATCGGTCCCTGACCTGTAGGCTCGTTTTCCCAGGAATAGATGGCATTTTCAGGCGACTGGATTTCAAAAGAGTACTGATTCTCAGTTTCTTCTCGACCTTCATAATCCATCAACGCAATATTAAACCGGTTGGTGTTACGTACCATGTTTACCTGATAAACATTGTGACTGGTATTGGATGGCAAGTGATTCACCTCCACAATTGCTCCGAAATAGAGGTGCGGAAACTCAAAATCCACGATATCCGATTCACGGTTCAGAGCTAAAGTGACTTGCTGATAAGTGGTCGACCGCAAAGCCATCCCGCTACCTCCATTTCCTAAAGCGCTAAATTTGTCGGACAGTCCGCCTACAGTCAGCACTTTATAGTTGCCAAAGTCCAGTTCGTCAGTCAACGGCATTCGGTTTCCACCAATCAGTTCAGTAGATTCCGTTCTTTTAGAGAGAACCAGTTTGTCATCACTATCAAAAACAAATACATCTACCGACTTAACCTGCGGATTGAACGCATCCGCATATTCCATATTGTAGTCGAATGTGAATTCCAGCCAAAGTTCGCACCGAGGCAAATCCTCACGTATACTATCGCACGAAGCGATGAACAACAGCGAGGTGACAATAAAGAATAGCGATTTGGTTTTTCCGAACATATCTTTTTTCTTTTATGAGGCAGTGCTTTGAGGACTGCCGTTTATATTGTCAGAGATCCTGCTTAATGATCTCCGGTTATTTCCATTTTAGGGGGCGCGCGGTTTGCACTCCATGCATTTCTGATGCGCCAAGATGTTTCCGTGCTGTTTTTAGAAAGCCTGTCACCGGCTTATTTTACTTTTCCCTACGGTTCATTTCCGTATGGAATATCATTAAGAAAATACAGGGCAGGCAGTTTTGCACTGCCCTGCGCTTTTTCATAGAGAGTATATTAAATCTCAAAACCAGTTTGCCAGTATACCCACGGAGCTATTTCAATATCGAAAGCAAGGAATCCGGGCTTTTCATCAATTGGTTTTTCCGGATCCGGATCTTCTGGTCCATCACCAGGATACCATGGAGTACCAGAACCATTCACCTTATTCAGAGTAAGGTTATACCAGTTGTTACGTACTACACCATATTTACCAAAGTACATATATTCATCATCAGTATTATCATGGCGAATCTCATAATAGTAATAGTTAAGACTCTTCTGATACCACTTAATACACTTGGCAATTTTCACAATCTCACCACCATCTGTGATATTATCAAGATGCGTATCTTGATCAAGATCTGCAAAAGCGGCAATTGAGGCACTTAATGCTGTATTTACCGCACCTAAGAAGTTATCGCAAACTTCCATAAGCAATGTTTCTACAGGATAGAAGAGCTTTGCATTCGCCAGTGCAGTGATCGGATCCTCCCCTGCCAATTCCAATTCATCAGCCTTAGCCTTAATCGTAGTACCAGCTGTAGAATACGCAAGCTGAAGATTTGCAAGAGTCGGATAGTTTATGCCACCGAAAGAGAACCAGTCATTTCCGAGTGTAAAATCTTTTGGAGCGTATTTCCCTTTTATTACTACACGGGTAGCTGCACCAAACTTCTGGTCGGCATCAGCCATTGTATTCTCAATACAATATTCAAAAACCGGAGTTAGAGTTTCACTTTTAGCTTTCCAGGTTACAAGGGGCGCACGATCCTTGACTTCGTTTAGAACAATCCCGGTTCTGTGACCTGGAGTCGCAAAGTTCGGGTCCTTAGTATAGAAACTATTCTCATAGAAAGCTGCAGTATGGGTCGCTTTGGTTTTAGATTTCTCTGCAAATGGATAGAAAGTGCTATTGTAATAATCAAGTGTCCAACCACCGAATTCAAAGTTAGCTCCTTCAGGCAATACAGTCAGACCAGGTGATTTAACAGCTACTTCCACTTTTGCAGCAAGACGTTCAATTTTCAGCGTCGCTCTGTTCCCAACTTTTTCCGCTTCCTCTTTGGCTGCGGCTTCATCTTTAATGGTAGTACCATCAACAGAAATCACATTAGTTTCTACGTCAAGCAGACAGCCTTGGTTCCACTTGTCACCACTAACATCGTAGGAACCGGCATTGATCATCGTAAAACCCTTACCACTATCCGCAGGATCCGCAATTTCACCTACAAGTGTCTCAGGTTTGCTGCCAGCTGTTAGACTTTTAACGATAGCCATGTTGATATCATTGTATAAAGCACCGGCAGTCAAAGCCCTTAATCTCGTCTCCAACAATGTACCCGGATTAACGACAACGAGCAAATACTTAGTACTGGCACTTACCAGAATCGCCTCTGTCGTACCTTGATTACCGCTAACTTGGGGCGACAAATCGCCTGATCCCAAAACAATAACAGGATTCTTTCTGGAATGGTGTACCAGTTTTTGGTCCTTGTCGAATGTAATGACGTAAAGAGAGTTGACATCACCTTCATGTCCGGTAGGATCTTTTTCCGTAGAAGTACCTGCAGCACGGGTACTTGCCTTCTGGGTAGGTAATGTAATCCGCAATGACATGTAAGCCACATCCAAATCGGCCCCCGTCCTCGTATCTTCTCCTTCCAGCTCATTTGTTGAGCAACTTGCCATTGCCCCAAGGGCCAGCAACGATACTAAAATTGATTTAATCTTTAGCATAATACAAAAATTTATTAGAAATTAATAGATATAATTATTCACTTTAATAGTAACCACTTTCGGGTTCTTATTTATTATTCGTTTATTTACTCTTTTTCCTGATCTCAATAGCATTAGCTTTCTTCTTAGCTAATTCTTCCAAGTTGCTTTTGGCTACATCCAGCCCCAACTCTTTGGCAATCTTTAAATGTTTCTCTGACAATTCATAATCCTCCTTCATTAATAGTAATACTCCCATTGCATTATTATACTCCGGTGAATAGTCTGCTGACTTCACCCTCTCTAAATAGCGTTTCGCAGAAACCAGATCATTGCGTGAAAGGGCTGCGGTAGCTGCATTCATATTGGCTATTTCACTCTCCGGATAGATACGGACAGCAGTTTCGAAGATATCGATAAACTCCTGCGAACCTTTCGGATACGTATTAGCCACCATAAACATCTCGTTCAAACTCAGATTCTGAGGACGTTTCTTTATCACTTCTTTCGCCTCTTCCAGATTGAAATTCCTAATATCATAACTCACTTTACAGATCGCGACACGCAGACTCGGGAAAATATGCTTCAACATAAACCGATATGGCACTCCACCATTTAACTTCATCAACTTGGTTTCCCTTCCTTTTTCAATCGGGATGCTGGCTATAATATCCAATACTTCTGCCTTGTCATCCATTTCAACGGTAGCAAGTGCCTTCACCAATCCTTCCCAGTTTTCACCTCCAAACTGGATATGATACTGGTTCTTCGGGAAATCATACTGCGTAGCCAGATAGTTACGCAATGCCATGGCACGGCCCTCAGACAAACGTTTATTCGCTTCCAGCGTTCCTTCAGGAGAAGCATAGCCAATAATATCCAAGCGCTTCACATTCACATTCGCATCATTCTTCAGATCGTCAATCATGGCACGTATCTTACCCAGTTCCTTGGGATTATTCATATATTCAGGACGAATATCCACTCTGTTCACCACAAAGTCCAGGAAACATTCAGCTTGTACATCACGACTCTTTATCTCTTCCACCATCGGTTCTACATAAGACAAATAGGGAGTCACTACATATGGCACCAGCATACGTTCAAGCGTAACCTTATCAAAAGCATATTCCACATTCATCAATGTGCTTTCACCACAACCACATTCGTCACGCTGCACGTTCAACCGGGCATCTGCCATCCAAGGTTCATAGGGTAACGCATATCTGTATTGCAGCACACCACTTTTTTTCTTGTAATTCTTCTCTACCAGATAGGGAAGTCTATAACTATCCTTCTGCTTCCGGCTCATTACCGATAACCTGCGTTCATAGGCCAGATACTCATTCCGGCCTTTAATAGATATTCTCGGAAGATCGCGGGTGGTAGTGGACGAAATCAGCTGAGGAATAAAATCCACTCCACGTGCAGACTTCACTTTCACATCATCCATAATGACATCCAGATCTATATGGAGGAATTCACCCGATTGTTCCAACCGTACAGGTTCTATCCTGATAGTACCTTCGTATGAACGGTCCTGAGCCGATGCTCCGTTCACATTCAGGAATAAGAGAGCCAGTGCCAGTGCAATGAATTGCATATTTATTTTCATCATTCTCAATCTATTTAATTAAGTAAATAAGTGATAAGCTCGCTTTTGTAGGACCCAGATAATTTTTGCTGGTATCTTTCAGTTTGGTGCCACACGTTGCACAAGGATATTTATCATATAAAATACGTGCATATCCCAGTCCGATAGAAGCCTCAAGGCTCCAACGCTTCTTTAATATCCATGAATGCCCGATTGAAAGCCCACCACCATAGAGACGTCCCTGATAGCGCATATTCTGCATATTCTCACTGATTAACGGCCAATCTGGCCATCCACCTACATTGAAGTCGGCATAGTGCGCATGCAACCCGATGAACGTACGGTTAAAGCTTTCGCAGAACCAGTATCGAAGCTCCGGCTGTATACCCCAATGCTTCAAACGGGCATCATCAAATTTCCATGGATTATAGTTGACCGGGATATCCAGTGTCCACTTACGCGCCAAAGCAACTTCCAAACCAAGATTCATAGTAGTAGTGGCATCATAAAGCAGGTTACTTTTTACGGCAACCTTTTGAGCTTTACTTTCAACCGACAATAAACCCAATATGAATAGTATGCAGACTAGTATTTTCTTCATTTATTCCTTCTTTTTATTTTAAAACCATTCTATAAATCCAATTTCATGCCGTGAAACTTTGATGAAGCAGAGCATTCTTTAAAGAAACATTTTATATCTTTGCACTCTCCATCTATTCCATGCTTCGGCATCCCGACTTCATCCCCTTCAAACCTTGAATAACAAACCCAAAAAGGACAAAATCTCAGATTGCAAATATCGTGGAAATAAAGAAGACTGGAAATCGTATCAAGTTCTGTTATAGGCACTAAAAAAGAGGCCACACAACTAATAATGCTAGTATGCACAATAAGAATGACCAAAATAAGAAAAAAGAGAAAATATCAGTTTGCATTTCCATTATCCGCATATTTTTATTTTATTTGTTTCAATATCCGAAACTTTCTAAAGAAATTAATCCAAACTATTTAATATAAGAAAGAGCAAGAAATAATCATTAAATACAATAAATACAAGATAGAATATACAACTTTACTATTCTCACCCCGGCTATACACACTCCTCGCCACGATTAGAAAGGAAAAGGGAAGAAATTCCATAGAAGACAATTTTGTATTAATTACTACATTATATGCTTTATAGTCTTGCCTTTATTATAAAACAAATGAGTTGTCATCTTTTTCTTGCAGACTGAGCGATTATTCCCCCAGTAAACACTACCTTTGCTATTATTTACTTATAAACGAATACAATTATGAGTCCCGACTTTAACTACAGCGAGGTACCGGCCACCTTCCTCCACTGCCTCAACAAGCAGTGCAAACACTCCGCCAAATGTATGCGCTACCTGGTGACAGCCTATGTCCCGGACAACTACCCGGTAATCAGCACCGTAAATCCAAACTATTTTAGTTCGCACAAAGAATCCTGCCCGTACTTCATGGCGGATAAAAAGAAACGTTTCGCACTCGGCATCACCCACCTGTTGGATAATGTACCGCACAAAGAAGCCCTCGGCATCAAACGAGAGCTGATGGCAGAGCTTAACCGAACCACCTATTACCGCTGTTACCGCAAGGAACGACTTCTTAAACCCAAAGAACAGGAATACATCCGTCAACTGTTTCTCAAAAGAGGAATAAAGGAAGAACCCGTATATGACGAGTACGTAGAACAATATGAATGGTAAACTTCTATAAATAAGTCCGATGCCTTCCTCTCACGGAAGGCTCTACTGAACCGGTATCGTTCCATTGTGAAGAAATATCTGTTTCACTTTACTGGCATTTTTGTTTCTTAGGGAAGGCACTCTTGTTTCCTAGGTAAGAAACTTTTGTTTCAATGGGAAGAAACGTTTGTTTCTTAGGCAAGACACTTTTGTTCCAACAGGAAGAAACTAAATGGAACAGATAGAGGTTCTGTAAATCGCCTATATCTCCCTGACTGGCAACAAGAAAGGGCGTAATCTTGCGACTACACCCTTCCTCTTGTCAACTTAATAACGTTATTACTTCAATTCAAAAGGAACGATCCCTTTGATATCCGCTGCCGAAGCGGCGATAACAGCCTCAAACTTACCCGGTTCGGCTACCCAGGCATGTTGGGCATCGTCAAAGTAGCTCAAAGCTTCTTTATCTACGGTGAAGGTAATTTCTTTCTCTTCGCCCGGAGCCAGTTTCACTTTCTTGAAACCTTTCAACTCTTTGACAGGACGGGGCAGAGAGGATTTCTTATCACTGATATACAATTGCACGACTTCCTGTCCTTCGCGGTCACCGGTATTCTTCACGGTTACGGTAAAACTGATCTGATCATCGGCAGACATCACTTTCTTATCAGCCGCAGGTTTGCCATAAGCAAACGTTGTGTAAGACAGCCCGTGTCCGAAGGGGAACAATGGTTTCACCTTCTTCTGCTTGTCCGCCCAACGATACCCCACAAAGATGCCTTCGTTGTATTTCATATCTACCACATCCTTACTTCTCTGACTGATATATTCGCCAACGCTATGAGCCGGAACATCTTCCAGACGGGCAGGGAAAGTGAAAGGCAGTTTGCCGGAAGGATTGGCATCCCCCATCAACACGGCAGCGATTGAGTTTCCGGCTTCCGATCCCAGGAACCAAGCTTGCAAAACAGAAGGAACTTCCGCAATCCAGGGCATAGCTACCGCATTGCCGGAAACATTGATGACTACAAGATTCTTGTTTGCCTTCGCCAAAGCTGAAATGACAGCATCCTGTCCGTACGGCAATTCCAAGCCAGCACGGTCGGTATCTTCGCAATCCTGATTGTTACTCTTGTTCAGTCCACCGATGAAGATCACATAGTCGGCATCCGCAGCCACCTTTACGGCTTCGGCAATCAGCTCCTCAGGCGTACGGTCATCCTGTAGATTCTGACCGGTTACCACACCATTATATTCGCCACGGGCATCGCCTACGTATCCACGGGCATAAACAACTTCCGCCTTGTTTCCTACGCGGTTCTTGATACCATCCAACGGAGAAAGTTCGCGCTGCACCTTCAGGGAGGAGCTACCACCACCTACGGTCATCATTTTCACAGCATTCTCACCGATAACGGCAATCTTCTTCACTTTATTCAAGTCGATGGGCAATACGCCGTCTTTGTTTTGCAGCAGCACAATGCCTTCTTCACCAATGCGGCGGGCAGCCTCGTAATGCTCGGGAGAAAGGATAGAACCGAAAGGACGGTTCACATCCATTGTAGTGCGGAATGCCAGGCGCAGGATGCGACGTACTTTTTCGTCCAGTTCCTTCGTACCTACTTTGCCCGATTTGATACGCTCCAGATAAGGCATAGCCAGATAATAGTTATCATAAGCGTTGCTGCTGCCATTGGCAAGACCATCCGTCCAGCTTCCGAACTCCATATCAAGACCGTTTGTAATAGCCTGATCAGTATCGTGCGTGCCGCCCCAGTCGGAAACGACCACACCGTCGAAGCCCCATTCGCCTCTCAGGATATCGTTCAACAGATATTGGTTGTGGCAGGCATGCTGACCTTTATACAGGTTATAAGCTCCCATGATAGACCACGCTTTACCTTCCTGAACGGCCGCCTTGAAAGCGGGCAGATAGATTTCATACAGGGCACGGTCGTCTACTATGACATTGGTGGTGTGGCGGTTGATTTCCTGATTGTTCAGCGCATAGTGCTTCACGCAGGCTGCCACCCCATTCTGTTGTACGCCCTGCACGTAAGGAACCACCATACGGGAAGCCAGGTACGGGTCTTCGCCCATGTACTCAAAGTTACGTCCGTTCAGCGGAGTACGATAAATATTGACACCGGGTCCCAAAAGAACGGTCTTGTTACGATAGCGTGCTTCTTCACCAATGCTTTTGCCATAAAGCATGGACATCTCGGGGCTCCATGTAGCCGCCAAACAGGTCAATGCCGGAAAAGCTACACAAGAGTCATTGGTCCATCCGGCCTGATTCCATTCATCCCAAAGAACTTCGGGACGGATTCCGTGAGGACCGTCCGTCATCCAAAATTCCGGAATACCCAGACGGGGCACACCCGGACTGCTGAATTTACTTTGTGCATGCAGCATGGCTACTTTTTCTTCCACGGTCAGCCGCTTCAACGCATCTTCTACTCTTACTTCCATAGGTTTGCTCGCATCCAGATATACAGGTTTCTGTTGCGCAAAGAGCGGAAGAGCAACAGTGAATGCGAAACCGAATAATACTTTCTTCATATAAATAAGTGGATAATGGGGTTAGTAGCTAAGTTTGTTTCTTTCTGACGGGTTATGAATTAATTCACCACAGATTACACAGATTGACACAGATTCTATTTTACT
>ENA-OZYK01000173-OZYK01000173.1-human-gut-metagenome-genome-assembly--contig:-NODE-173-length-28263-cov-4.902687_pt1 | contig 28263 bp, 24 predicted proteins | sample MGYA00243633_ERZ654123 | MGnify/ENA primary metagenome ERZ654123 (study PRJEB26926, sample SAMN06165067) | human gut metagenome | biome: ENVO:00009003; feature: ENVO:2100002; material: ENVO:00002003...
GCGTCGGTTTTTCCATGCCGGCCAACTGGTTGAGCAGCGTGGATTTGCCGGAGCCGGATTCGCCGAAAATGCAGCAGATCTGGCCTTGCGGGATACTGAGATTGACACGGTCAAGCGCCACCACCGTCTCATCCTCGACGGGGTATTCCTTGCGTAGGTTTCTTACCTCGATGATTGCTCGTGGCACGGGCCTTCTTCCCTCGTTCGTCGCCATTGGCGGACGCGCGATAGCTGGTTATTATTCAGCACATCTCAAGTCAGTGTATAGCCGTTATGCAGGAGACGCACCCCTTAAGGGTGTTCCCGGATGGTGGTGATGAGCATGTGACTTCTAATCTCAAGGTCGACGGTTCAGGCTCCAGACGGACCCAGACCGGCATAATATTCAAAAGCCCCTGCCCCCTCACAAACGATGAGGGACCAAGGGCTTATTACATCGTGACCCCGGACGGGCTCGAACCGTCGACCTTGAGATTAGAAGTCACATGCTCTATCCAGCTGAGCTACGGGGCCAAACTCGTGTAAGTCTAGCCGTAGGGGTGTAAAACACCTCGGCGTAACGTCGGCTTGCACCGGTACCATCGGCGATATGGGGACAACGGAGAGCAACGTAGATCACGCCGCATCGGGCCAGACCGTCGCAGGCGATAGCGGTGAGCTCACTTTCACATACGCACAGGGTCGTTTTGCCAGTGAAGGCAGGGATTGGGAAAGCCCGGTTGTGACCAACATGGCTGCATCCGTCTCTGCCGATGCCGGTAATGCCCCCGCCGGCAGCATCACCAACACCGGCACCAACAACACCTTCACCAGCACCACCGAATCGTCGCTTGCCACCCTGCTGTCCAACCAATGCCCGTTCGTTATCAAGGCCACCATTTTCGAGGGCAATGGCAAAAACACCATTCGCGAACGTCACACATTCACCGGCTCGGTGCTGCGCCAGCTCGACCAAGCCAGCGCCCTGCTGAACGGCATCAACGAATCCGGCCAATACCCGGCCATAGCCCTGCGCGAAGCATTGGTCAACGCACTGGAACATCGCGATTACACGTACTCCGGCCCCACACTGATCAATATCTTCGATTCCCGCTTGGAAATCGTGTCGCTCGGCGGCCTGACCGATGGTTTGGAAATCAACGATCTACTCAACGGCGTATGCCAGCCACGCACCCCGCGTTTGGCTGAATTGTTCGCCGATTTGGGCCTCTGCGAGAACTGCGGTACCGGCATTCAACGCATTATGGACGCCTACGCGCAGAGCGCGGTCAGTCCGCAACTGCGCGTGGGCCCCACTTCGGTGGCAATGGTACTGCCCATCCCGGTATCGGCCGAGGCCGCGTCCTCGCATCGGACCGATGCCGATGCTTCCGCCGCGCCCAGCACCACTGACGAAGCGCAGCATGCCAAAATGTACTCATTCCCCACGATTCAGCGCATGACGGATAACGCCGCAGATGCTTTGGCCGGCGCACGCATCATCGGCTGCGCGCCACTGCAGACGCTGATTCTCGGCAGTGGATTCGGCGAACGCCCGGACGGTGACGATCAGGCCAGTACCCGCCCGCTCGATACAGCGACGCTGGAACCGTCGCCTCAAACGTTGGAACAGTTCACGCTCAATTTCCTCGCGTTCCGCGGTGTGAAGCTCAGCCGTAAAACCATGCAGAAAGCGCTTGGCCTGAACAAGGATCAGATGACGCAGCTCTTGGACCAGCTGGAGTTGAGCGGCAAGATCGAACGTCATACGCACGCCAAGTCCACTACGTATTCGCTGGCACATGCCTCAGGACGGTAGCGACCAGGGCGACAACGACCAAATCGTCAACAACCCAAGCAGCAACGACCAGAGCAAATACGGCCCAAGGCGCGATAAAGCAGCAGCTCAGTTCTCGAATACGCGGTCGCGAATCATGCGACCGGATTCGTCGAGCGCGGTGGAGAACCGGCCATAGTCGGACAGAATCACGCCCATGTACAGCATGTCCACGAGCGCGGTATCGGCCACGCGCGAGAAAATCGCATTGCCATAGATCGTGTGCGAATCACGACCCGTCAGCAACGTCACGTCGGCCCAGCTGGCCAGCGGCGCGCCGATGGCATTGGTTATGGCGATGGTTTTCGCGCCATGCGACTTCGCCAATCGCAACGCTTTGACCGTATCCGCCGAACTGCCCGAATGGGAGAAGGCGACGGCCACAGCGCCGTGGGGCAGGTGCCCGGCACCGATCTGCTGCAGGTAAGCGTCGGTATTGAGACGGCATGTCAGTCCCAGGTAGCCGAGCTTGGTGAACAGATCCATCGCCGGTGTCAACGAATTCTCCACGCCGAAAATGTCGATGAACTCCGATTCGGCGAGTAGGGCGACCGCCTTGCGATAGGCCTTGGGGTCCAACGCACTGTGCAGCTCGTCGATCAGCGCCTTCGCGCCATCGGCCGCTTTACCGGGAATCTCATCTTCGCCATCCCACGGATTCAGATCGAATCCGGCCAGCGGATTGAAGGTCACTTTGTGCTCGGCGGCCGGGTTGCGCAACACGTACCGCAGTTCACGGTAACCGCCGAAGCCGAGCTTGCGGGCGAACCGAATCACCGTCGGCTGGCTGACGTGGGCGATGTCGGCCATCTGACCGACGGTCAGGTCGGCCGCCTCCTCGATATGATTCCGAATATACTGGGCCACGGCGCGCTCCGCCGGACGCAGCGACGGATACACGTGGTCGATGCGCTCACGTATTCCCACCGAGGATTGCACAGCCGCGCTCCTAGTCGTCCGTATTTTCCATTCCTGTTTCGAGGTTACCGGCTGTATACCGGCGAACAGTCGACTTGGATTGACCGCAACATGAACGGTGAGCGAACTCTTCCGTTTACCTTTCCGCTCCATTCCCTCTACAATCGAAACCATGGTGCGGATTAGCGTGGGAAGCCCCACCCATCACACAAGCGGGCGACTGTACGGCGTGTTCTTCGAGGACATCAACCATGGTGCGGATGGCGGGCTGAACGCCAACATGGTGAACAACTACAGTTTTGACGGCGTTTATCTCGACCATCACACGTGGCGTATGGCCGGTGCCGAACGGTGGCGTACGCAGGCTGATTCCCTGCGTTTCTGGGATTTCATCAACTGTTCCGCCGCCAGCCTTGGCAGTGAGATACGCGGGATTCACGGCCAGCGGGTGACCACCGACTGCCCCGCCCCGCCAATTCACGCACATAGCCGATACGCTCGCATCACGTCCGATGTTCCTTCCGAAACCGGCCCTGCATATCTGGAAAACCTCGGCTATAACGGAGGCGGCGACAACGGGGGCGAGCCCGCGTTCTCCATCGTCGCCGACCACACCTATTCCGTCAGTCTCGCGGTACGTCCGGTTCATGGGCGGGCCGAGCTGTCCGTCGGCGTGGTCGATAGGTACGGCCTGCCGCTCACCAGTATCACTCGATTGTCGTATATCGTGGACTCCGATCCGCTTGACGATACGGAAGAGACCGGTCTGAGGCAGGACGATGGGGCCGATGCGCAGGATTCCGGCGTTTCGATCAGTCCGGATTCGTCGGATGGTGCCATCGTCATCGGCCGTGACGGCTGGTACCGGTTCAACGCCGACGTAACCGGACTGAACACCGATTACGGCAAGCTGCGTATCACCATTGACGCCGGCGAACGCACCACGTTCGATCTGGATCTGGTGCAGTTCATGGATGCGGACTATTGGGGCGCGGGCGACCCGAAATGGCGTTACGGCAAGCTGCGCCGCGATTTGGTGGAGACCATTCAGGCGTTGCATCCAGCGTTTCTGCGATTCCCCGGCGGCTGCATCGTCGAAGGTGTGACGCCCGGCAATGAATATCGCTGGAAGGATACCGTCGGCTCTCTGGCCGCGCGACGCCAACAGTATTCGATGTGGTCGTTCAAGATGCCGGATGGTTCCAGCTATTCGCAGAGCTATCAGATCGGTTTCTACGAATATTTCTGCCTGTGCGAGGACCTCAAGGCCAAGCCGCTGCCCACTCTGTTCGCCGGCATCGCATGCCAGTCGCCCGGCCGAGATCCGCGCCACATGGATATCAATTCGGCCACCTTCCGCAACAATGTGATTCAGGACTACCTGGACCTCATCGAATTCGCGAATGGCGATCCGGAGTCCAGCTCGTGGGCCGCGGTCCGGCGTGATATGGGCCATCCAGAACCGTTCGGCCTGGACATGATCGGCGTGGGCAACGAAAATTTCGGGGCTGACTACGTGGCCAAGTTTGACATGATCAGCGAGGCCATTCACGAACGATACCCGGATATGCTGTGTGTGATGAGCGCCGGACTGTTCCCCTTCCAGCCGACGATGAAACGCAGCTGGGACCATGCGCGAGCGTTGGCCGCAACCGATTCCGGGGCACATGATTCCGCCACCGGTGACGCGATTATCGTCGACGAACATTCTTACCACTCCCCCGAATGGTTTGCATACCAAGCGTCACGATTCGACGCTTACCCGCGTTGCGGCGCCGGCGTCTATTTCGGCGAATATTCAGCCAACGGCTATTTTGCCGGCCAACCGCAGACCGAACAGGGCGCGAACACGTGGAAGTCGGCACTCGGCGAGGCCGCGTTCCTGACCGGTTGCGAGCGCAATTCCGACGTGGTGCGCATGACCTCCTATGCACCGCTGCTCGCGCATATCCCGGCTAAGGGGTGGGCGCAGAATCTTATCGAACTCAATCCGGCGCATGTGAACCCCACGGTGAATTATGAGGTGGAGCGGCTGTTTTCCACGCATCTGGGCGACACGACATATGCCGTGTCCATCGAGCAGACCGCGTCACGCCCCGCCAAACATCTGTATGTCAGTGCCACCGGGCATGACGGGGATGACGCCTGCCGTTACATCAAAATCGTCAATACCTCCGATTCCCCGGTGGATGTGACGTTGGAAATCGCGCGCGGACTGGCCGGGCTGGGCGCCTCGCCATCGCGACCGGTGCGTTTGGAGGTGACGACGTTAAGCGCCAGTCCGACGGCGAAAACCACTATCGGATACCGCGGCGAGGCTTCGGGGGCGATTGTGCCGGAACGTCGGGCTTACACATTGCCGTCGCCGTCTTCATTGCTGGCGATGAAGATCAAGCCGTACAGCGTCACGCTGGTGGCTTCGCGCTGATCGACATCGGCCATTAGGCCGATTCCTTTGCCGTTAGAATCACCCTCAAGGATGAGGGGGAATCGTGCAGATTCAGGGAATAATAGGGGCTATCCCCCATAGCGAATACAAGCACGGGAGGGCAGGATGGAAACCACGGCGGCCAGAAGACCGCCGGCCAACGATGAAGGAGTATGCGGTATGTTTATCAATCTGTTCCGCAGGCAGCGCCCTGCGCTCGCCCGGCTGGCCCGCAACTCCAACGCCTATCGTCAGCCGATGGTTGCGGCCGTATCATCGTCCGCAGTCGGCGTATCCAGCATCACCTCTGCAGCCAACACAGCCAACACAGACGGCGTATCCGGCGTATCCACGCTGGATGCCACCATCGGCCGCATCCACGACATCCCGCAGTCGGCCATGAGCCGACTGACCGGCTCCCCCACCGTATACGCGCGGTAGACCGGCCCAACCCACAACGGCGGCTCAGAGACTCGGCTCGATGATCCAGCTCAAGGTCAGCAATACGGCCAAAAACAGAACGTTGACGGCGGAGTAGACGGCCAGATACCGGCCTTTCTTGTGCGGGTATTGGCGCACGACGTTCTTGTAAGAAATAAGCGAGGCCATCGAGGCGATGAGCGTACCCATGCCGCCCAAATTGGTGCCAATGATCAGATCGCGCCATTGGTCGCAGAAGCCGGAAAGCAGAATCGTGGTGGGCACATTGCTGATGACCTGGCTGGAGCCGACCGCCACCTCCAGCGGATGGCCGCCGACCAGCGAGCGCGCCAGTTCGTAGAATTCGGGCACGCGCTTCATGTTGCCGATGAAGATGAAGAACATGCAGAAGGTGAGCGGCAGTCCCCAATCCACGTATTTGAATACGCGCCGATCGGTGAACAGGAACACGACGACCACGATCACGCACATCACCCACAGGGGAATCACGTCGGAGACGGCCAGTAGGCAGACGATGAACAGCAGCGAGTAGACGATGGTGCGCCAGCCGCCATAACCGGCGCCGTAGCCGGTGATACGAATCTCGTCGGGCTGGTGTTTGTTGCGCTCGGGAGCCAGCACGCCGGTTTCGAGTTCGCCCAGGTCGCCGACCGGTTTGCCGCCAAACACCACGGAAATCACGATGACCAGCAACACGGCCGCCGTGCCGGAATACGGTGCCATGATGCCGAGGAATTCCATGGTCGGCATGCCGGTCAGGGCTTTGAGATACAGGTTGTGCGCGTTGCCGATCGGGGTGAGCATACTGCCCACGTTCGCGCCAATGGTCATCAGCGTGACCACGAGGATGGTCTTATCCTCTTGCCCAGCCATGATGAGCACGGCCACCGCGAACGGCACAAACGTGACCAGCGCAACGTCATTGGTGATGAACATCGCGGAAAAGAACGTCAAAGCGACAAGCGTAATGACCAGTCCGCGCATGGTGCTGACCTTCTCCAGCAATCGCGAACCGATGATGCGGAACACGCCGATACGCTGGAATCCGCACACCACAATCATCAGGCAGATGAGCTGGCTGATGGTGCTGGCGTGAATGTAGCTTTTGTAATCGGCGTCCGGCGGCACAATGAAACACGAAATCAGGGCGAGTATTGCGGCGACGATGAGAATCGTCTCATTTTTGGCTACATTGATCAGCCAGCGTCGCATCCATTCCTCCGTGAATAACCCAATATCGCAACCATTCTATTTTACGCGCAGACCAGCATAAGGTACGTAGTCGCGTTGCGCTGGCGGACATGAGTTTTTGGACCGGTGCCGCACATCAGCCGCGCTCGTTTTTTTATTTGGACAAGGAAACATTGAGTTTGCATGTCTTCCATACAATGAACTGCCGCGCAATGCTGTGCCCGTATATACGGCTGCATCATTGTGTGGCAGGCCAGACACGAATACCGTACGTGGCTGGCTCATACCAATGGAACATAGTTTCATTCGAGGAAGAGGAGCGATGAAGTTGCGTATTACCCCAGTATTCCCGGTCAAACGTTTCGCCGCCGTGTCTGCACAGAACGTGAAGAACGTGCAGTTCGATTACACGAACATGCCCACGTACAACACGATCACCAAGTAGCGCGCACTGCCGCACTGATCGGCGGCACTTGCCGCATACATGAATGGCCGGTGTGCTGCGGATTCCTTACCAAGAATCCGCAGCACACCGGCCATTATGATATATGCCGCAATACAGGGGGCAATCAGCCCTGCACCTTACCTCCTTGCGCGCTACGGTATCCGAAGTTCATCATCTCGCTGTTGTAGGCGACCACGCCACGGCCGACCGCCGGCAGAACGATCATGCCGCCATCGCCATGATGCGCGGCGACTTCGTCCAAAGTGGCCGTCGCGGCATCCTCGACGTTCTCGCCGGAGAAACGCACACGATCCGACACCTGATGGGCGGCGACCACCTTGATGAACGCCTCGCCGATGCCGGTGCAGGACACCGCCACCGTGGACTGGTTGGCGAACGTGCCGCAACCAGGCAGCGGCGAATCACCCACACGACCGTGCATCTGGTTGGTGATGCCGCCAGTGGACGTGCCAGCGGCGATATTGCCCTCGGCATCGCGCGCCACGGCACCGATGGTGCCATGCTTCTCCCACTCATCGCCACCGGACTGAGCCTCGGCCAAGGACTGACGACGCTGTTCGGTGATGAAGTACTCGTTGCTTTCGGTCGCGACGCCCCAATCGGCGATCTCGGCATCGGTCGGGTCCGCGAACAGCACATGCTTGGTCTGCTCTTTGACGGCACGCGCCGCATCGATCGGGTTCTTCACGGTGCTTACGCCGGTGACCGCACCGACCTCGCCATCGCCGGTCATCAGGCAGGCGTCCATCTGGGCGATGCCATCGCTGGTCAGGGCGGCACCACGGCCGGCGTTGAATTCGGGAGCGTCTTCCATGACGTGGATGGCGGCGACCACAGCCTCATGCGCCGGTGCTCCGGATTCCAACAACTGGTATCCGGCATCGAGGGCGCGCTGCAGATCAAGTTCGACCTGGGCGATGCGTTCAGGCGTGCTGTGCTTGCCACGACTGCCCGCTCCGGCGTGAATGACAAGCGTGATGCCGGTTTCGCTGCCCGCCAGTTCAGTGGTCACCGGCGAAACGGAGGATGTGGTCATATCGTGTCCCTTTCTGGAGTCAGATGGATGTGCTGACGCCAACGTATCGTTGCTTCCGCATGTATGATAGCCGTTGATGGCCGCGACCGGTTCCGCATTTCGCATCATCGGCTCGCGATGGCGTGACTCGTTACTGCGCCACCTCGCCACTACGCCAGGGGCAATGCGATGCCGGCTCGATCGGCCAGGTCACGCAACGACCACGTGGTCTGCCCCGTTCGCCCGACAACGCTATGCGCATGCCACAGCGAACTGATGATGGCTTCCTCGCTTATTCATTCGTCGAATGCACCCATCGATGTGGGTATGCAGCCATCAAAAAAACTCGACAACCGCAATGAGCCAGTCACTTGGCTACATCTGTGCTATCGTCTCGCCAATGATTCGAATGCCGGTATCAATGTCAGCAGCATCCGGGCGCACAAAGTTGAGACGGATGTGGGAATCATCCATTTCGTCAACGTCGAACACGCTGCCCGGCATGAACGTGACGCCTTGGGAACGGCAGGATTCCAATACATCCAGAGAGCGCACGCCGTCCGGTAAGGAAACCCAAATATAGTAGCCGCCTGCAGGCACGGTCCAATACACTTCATCCGGCGCATACCGCTCCAATGCTGCGATTGCTGCATCTCGTCGAATGCGGTAAGCCTTAATCAAACCGCGCAAATGTTCGGCGACGCGGCCTTCTTTAAGCAGTTCCAGGCAGATGCGCTGCGATGACGTGCTCGTATGCTGGTCGACCATGCGCCGCAGAGCCGCCAGCCGGTTAATCACATGCGGGTCGGCCACAACCCATCCCGTGCGCAGGCCCGAAGTGACGGTTTTCGAGAACGTCGACAAATACATCACGTATCCCGCATTCTCCATGCCCTTAAGCGGTATGGGGCGATGTGCGTCGGACGATTCCCCGCCGTACCACAAATCGCCGTAAGCATCGTCTTCCACGATCAGACACTGATAGCGCCGCGCCACGTCGATGAGTTCGCTGCGTCGTTCGGGCGGCAGCGTGGTACCGGTGGGGTTTTGGAACGTCGGGACGGTGTAGATGAGCTTGGGCCGGAATCGCGCGCAATAGCCGTCCAACAGGTCTGTACGCATACCGTGCTCGTCCACTGGAACGCCGATGATGCGCGCATCCGCCGAGCGGAAGGTCTGCAATGCCGGGAAGAACGTGGATTGTTCGACCAGCACGCAGTCGCCAGGATTGACGAATGCACGCACGATAAGATCGATGCCTTGCTCGGAACCGGAAAGCACCATCACGTTTCGTACATCGCACTGCACGCCGCGTGTGCTCATATGCTCGGCAAGTAATGCGCGGAGTTCATCGAATCCTTCGATAGGCGATTCTGGCTGACCGTCGAATTCGCGCGACTCAAACGCTTCAATGCTCACTGAACGCAACAAATCGTCGGGAATATCCGCCGGATTAGGCGAGCCGGTGGCAAAGTCGATGATGGTATCGCCGCGTTGCGCCCGCTCGGCCGAGGCAATGTCGTGGTAGGTGAATCGGTTGGAATAGTCGGAGAACAACACCGACCACGGCGGCCGCACAACGCTCGGTTTCGGCTCCTCGTCAATCGGCTCATGTCTCACTACAGGAATCCGGGCAGTCTCAATATGCTGCAACGGCAGCACGAACGTGCCTTTGCCTACTTTGGAGGCGATGAGTCCCTCATCTTTGAGTTGCTGATAGGCCTGTAATACCGTGGTGCGATTGACCTCGAGGCGTGAGGCCAACTCGCGTTCAGGCGGCAGACGATAGCCCTCAGCCATTGCGCCGGAGACAATCTGTTCACGCAGCTCAGCAGCCAGCTGCCGGTACATCGGCACCGTGCTGCGCCGGTTCAGCGTGAACTGCATGGCAGATCGTCTCCTTGATTCGTCGGTCGAATACCAGTCTAACGGCAGACGAATCGGCTACAGCGACAGGAAGAGCTCGTGGATGCGGACGTCGTCCGTGAGTTCGGGATGGAAGGCGGTGGCGAGGATGTTGCCTTGGCGCAGGCCCACCACGTGACCATCGACTTCGGTTTCGACCGTAGCCTCGGGGCCGACCGACACCACGTAGGGTCCACGGATGAACACCAGCGGAAAGTCCGCGATGCGCTGTGGGTCGTCGGCTTGGCCGAAATCAGCGATGGCTTGGAAGCTGCCGAGCTGACGACCGTAAGCATTGCGGCGCACTACAGCGTCGAGTGCGCCGAAGTAGACGTTCTCATCATTGTCGAGCTTCTTGGCCAGCAGAATCATGCCAGCGCAGGTGCCAAGCACCGGTTTGCCGGCCTTGATGTGGGCGGCGATCGGCTCGAACAGGCCGGTGGAACGCAGGAGTTTGCCTTGCGTGGTGGATTCACCGCCAGGCAGGATGACCCGGTCGATGGATTCATCGAAATCCTCGGCCGCGCGCAACAGCTTCCACGGGGCGCCGAGTTTGTCGAGCACCGCCGCATGTTCGGCGAACGCGCCCTGCACGGCCAGAATACCGGTCACGCCGTGCGTGGCGGTTTCGGCGTCTGCGGATTCTTCTTTGGAAATGTATTCAACAGCTACAACCATGTTGTCCTCTCCGGCTTCGACTCCCGTCACTCTCCGCGAGCGGCCATGATGGTCTGAATCTCGTCCTCGTTGATACCGACCATGGCTTCGCCTAGGTTTTCGGACAGCTTGGCGAGCAGATCGGCGTCCTGCCAGTTGGCGGTGGCCTTGACGATGGCGGCGGCGCGCTTGGCCGGATCGCCGGACTTGAAGATACCGGAGCCCACGAACACGCCTTCGGCACCGAGTTCCATCATCAGGGCGGCGTCGGCCGGGGTGGCCACACCACCGGCGGCGAAGTTCACGACGGGCAGACGGCCGTTGTCGTGCACGTACTTGGCCAGATCGTAGGGCACGGCCAGCTGCTTGGCGGCCTCGTAGACCTCGTCGTCGCGCAGGCCGACAAGTTCGCGGATCTGCTTGTTCATGGTGCGCATGTGGCGCACGGCCTGAATCACGTCGCCGGTGCCGGGCTCGCCCTTGGTGCGAATCATGGCAGCACCCTCGGCGATGCGGCGCAGCGCCTCGCCCAGGTTCTTCGCGCCGCACACAAACGGCACGTCGAACTGGTTCTTGTCGATGTGGTACACGTCGTCGGCCGGGGAAAGCACCTCGGATTCGTCGATGTAATCGATTTCGATGGCCTGCAGAATGCGGGCCTCGGCGATGTGGCCGATGCGCACCTTGGCCATAACCGGAATCGAGACGGCTTCCTGAATGCCCTTGATCATGGCCGGGTCGCTCATACGGGAGACGCCGCCGGCGGCGCGAATATCAGCGGGGATGCGCTCCAGCGCCATCACCGCGCACGCGCCGGCATCCTGCGCGATTTTCGCCTGTTCGGGCGTGGTGACGTCCATGATCACGCCGCCCTTGAGCATTTGGGCCAGATTACGGTTGAGTTCCGCACGATTCTGCGTCATGAGTTTCCCTTCGTTTCGACGCTGCTTGGTATCGCGCTTCATTATTGAACGAATCGGATTGGCCCCACCCAAACCAGTCCAATTTGGATGGGGCCAATCCGCAACTTCTGCACCCATCCAATCCAACCTCCACACGTTTATCTCTCCCATTTGGCATGTAATCCCTGATTGTCAATCAATCACAGGCCAGGAGGAGAAGAGTTGGCATGCGTGCGATTACTTGCTATTCGCATCGTCCGCATCGCCCGAAATGCCATCCACATATTCAAGAATGTCGCCGGGCTGGCAATCCAATGCCGCACAGATGGCGGCGAGGGTGGAAAAGCGGATGGCGGAAACGCGATTGTTTTTGATTTTGGAAAGGTTCACGTTGGTGATGCCCACCTGATCGGCCAGCCAGTTGAGTGAGCGGCCTCGCTCGACCATGATGCGGTCGAGGCGCAGGACGATATGGCCTATGCCGGCCGGACCGGTGGAGTTTGAGTCAGCCGCATTCAGGCCGGTCTCGCTCGAATCAACGATGTTCAGGCTGTCCTCATTCGGGCCCTCGGTGTTCGGACCGGCCCTGTTCGGACCGGCGCCACGCGGGTCTACGGCGCTCTTCCCCCTCACAGCAGACCGTCGACTTCCCGTTGCAGACCCATGCCATAATCGAAGATGCGCGCAATCAGCAACAGGATAATGCCAATCATCACCATCATGCCGCTCATCCATAAGCCCCAGTTGCCGCCCGTGCCAGCCAGGAAACATACGATGAAGTTCACCAGACCCACAATCGGCGCGACAATCAGATACCAGCCAGCCCTGTTCAACCGGTCGGACACCATGCCTTGGAAAGGCGTGGCATCCCTGCCGTCTGCAAGCCACACCGTCAAATCCTTGCACAGTGCGGCCATTTCGGAGAACGCCAAGGCCAGTAGAGCGTAGACCACCATTCTCGCCAGACCGGTGGAGATGGTAGCTACCATGTTGACGGGACCGTCGTGGAAGTTCTGCAGATTATAGGAGTAGTCCAACAAGTCGCCCTTGATGCTGAGGGTGAACGCGCCGCCGACATTCAGGTCGACACTGCCGAAATTCGCGGCGAACGAGCGCGGGGAAATGAGGAATACCACCCACACCACGGCCGCGAGCGCTGCGATGATCCATAGGAGCGCGGCACCGATGCGGGCCAGGATCAAGGCCGCGCCACCGGCCTTATCCAAACCGAAGGATAGTTTCTTTGTCGTTGCCATGATTGAGCCTCCGCTTCATTGCGCAAACCAAGCAATTCATACTTGCATTATACCATAATTTATCGTTTGTCATTAAAAAGTTAATATCAAACGAATAGTTGATGTGACATCGATGCTGCGCGATATATCTGACGTCGCTTCTCTCGCCCCGCCCGACTGCGGCCAGTAACCTCCCTCGTCAGAGGGAGAGATTATTAGCCAACGGTGTTGCCATAGATTTGGGCTTGGAGATCTTTGCGAGCAGTCTCCATACGGGTGATTTGGCCGAGGAGGGTGATTTTCTCCTCGCCATCCGGCAGTTGGGCCATGCGGCGTTTGGCCAAACCGATCTGGCGCATGAAGCCCATGTCCAACAATCGGGTGAGAAGCTCAGTGGCGTAGCGCTGCTCCTCCGGCGTGGCAGGACGCAGCTGTACTGCGGCGGCACCGCCATTCACGCCAACACCTCCTCCCGACACGTTGGCCTGCACCGGCTGCGCACCGTTGCCACTGTCGTCGCCAGGCAGTGGCAACGGCATGACGGCCAGCTCGTTGATCACCTGATTGAGCATCGGCCCGCCGGCCTTGGTGAGGTTGTGCATCCACAGCCCCTGCGGGGTATCGTCGGATGGCAGTCCGCCGGCGGCCGCGATCGCCTGGAACAGGGTGCGGAACACCGAAGTCATGAAATGGTCGATGGTCAGCTGCCCGAACATGGTGCGGTCGATGGCGCGCGGCACCTGAATCAGCACGGCCATGAACTGCTGTTCGGCGATGAATACGGCGTCGTCGATCTTGAAATATGCCTGTTCGGCGGCGTCACGGCGCTCCAACGCCTTGCGCGTGGCCGGATTGGCGTATGGGTTGGTGCCGGGTTCCACACGCGGCTCGTCACGCTCGAATCGACGTTTGGGCGCGTAGGCGTCCTCATCGCGTACATGCATCTGCCGGCGCGCGTTCATCACCTCGCGGCGCATTACCTCAAGGTCCACGCCGATACGGCCTGCGGATTTGCGCGCGTAAGCGTCCCATAGGGAGCGGTCGCGAATCTGCGCCACCAGCGGGGCCACGGCTTTCATCGCACCCACTTGGCCGGGCGTGTAGGTCAGGTCGAACCGGCTGATGGCGGCGTCGATCACGAAGTCATACAACGGTTTGGCGCGGGCGATCAGCGAACGCACTGCTTCGTTGCCTCGCTCGATGCGCAGGTCGCACGGGTCGAGATTGTCGTCGGCCACGGCCACGAAGGTTTGGGAGAGGAAGGCCGAATCAAGGCCGAAGGCGTGCAGCGCGGCTTTCTGGCCGGCGGCGTCACCGTCGAACGTGAACACGATGCGCGAGCTCAACGGCTGGTCCTTGACCTTCAACGGCCCGACCAGCTGGACCGCGCCCAGCGAATCGTCGGCGATCAGGCGGCGCACGATCTTGGCGTGCTCGGCGCCGAACGCCGTGCCGCACGTGGCGATGGCGGTGTCGATGCCGGCCAGATGCATGGCCATCACGTCCGTATAGCCTTCGACGATCACCACCTGCCGCTTCTTGACGATGGCGGATTTGGCCAAATCGATGCCGTAAAGCACCTGGGTTTTGCGGTAGAGCTGCGTATCAGGCGTGTTGATGTATTTGGCGGCGATCTGGTCGTCCTCATACAGCTTGCGCGCGCCGAAGCCGAGCGTGCGGCCGGTCGAATCGCGGATGGGCCAGGTCACTCGGCCGCGGAAATAGTCATAGATGCCGCGCTGGCCTTGACGGGCCAAGCCCGCGTCGAGGATTTCCTTCTGCGTAAACCCCTTGGAGGCCAAGTGGCGCACGAGATTATCCCAGCCTTGCGGCGCGTAGCCGCAACCGAAACGTTCGCAATCAGCTTGGGAGAAGTTGCGGCCGCCAAGCAGCTTGCGGGCGGGCAGTGCTTCCTTGGTCAAGATCTGGGAGACGAAGAAGCGCTGGGCTTCCTCGCAGGCTTCCAGCAGTCGCGTGCGCTTGGAGCCGGTGTTCTCGCGCGCCGGGCCATTGCCGCTGTTCTCGTAGTGCAGCTCGATATGGTACTTGTCGGCGAGCAGTTCCACGGCTTCGCGGAAGTCGATGTTTTCGGATTGTTCGACGTATTTGAATACGTCGCCACCCAAGCCGCAGCCGAAGCAGTGCCACACGCCGAGCGAGGGACGCACGTTGAAGCTGCCGGTTTTCTCGTCGTGGAACGGGCACAAGCCCACGAAGGTGCCGGTACCGGAGGGCTTAAGCGTTACGGTCGCAGATACAATGTCATACAGGTCCGCGGCGGCGCGCACCTTCTCGACATCTTCCTTCTTAATCATTCCGACCATAAGTCTCTAGAGTACCGCCTCACCTGAGACACGGTAAATTTTTACCGTCGGTTATCATTTCTTCCGCGAAACTCCCTTCAGTCGCCTACAGCGACAGCTCCCCTCACCCGAGGGAAGCTGGCTCGCGCAGCGAGACTGAGGGAAGCGCCCGCCCAACACGCCCTCAGCACAAAATGGAGTGCAGGGCCAGGGCGGAGTTGTCGGTCAGGCTCGCGACCTGATCGATGGCGACGCGCAGTCGTTCGTCGTCGTTGGTGGATTCGTTCCAATCGGCCAGGAACTGGCTTTCCAAAGCGTCGGACGGGAGCGGCGAATCGGCCATAAGCACATCGACCAAATCCGATACGATCTTGAGCTCCTCCTGATGGAATGGCTCGCGCTCGCGAGGCGCCATGACGAAGTACACGGCGATGCCCTTCAGCGCCACGATCTCGTAATTCGTGTTCTCGGGAATCACGATGTTCGCGGAATACCGGGTCAACGGCCCGGGCCCGTACGTGTCGCGCGTGGCGGTTTCCACCGACCAGCAGAAGCGGCCGATCAAATCGGACGTAATGTTCTTAAGCTGCGCCAACGATTCGCGCGAACCATTGAAATGTGCAGGGAACAAATGCTCTCGGCGCAATCGCGTGAACGCGGCCAGCAGCTTGTCGGCATCCCACTTCGCCCCATACCATGCGCGCGTCTGCTCGATGATGTGGTCCAGCATCTTCGGATCGGCGAGCACAATCGGATCGAACGCGCCGGTGGCGATGGAATCCTCGACATCATGCACGGAGTAGGCGACATCATCCGAAAGGTCCATGATCTGGCATTCCATGGGCTTGGCGGCCTGGGGCGCGCCGATTTTGAGCCAGCGGAACACCGGCTCATCATCCGGGTAGACGCAGAACTTCTTCGACCGCTCCCCCTTTGGGTGTTGGTCGGCTTCGGCCAAGGTCCACGGGTATTTGACGGCCGCATCCAAGGCCGCACGGGTCAGGTTCACGCCGGCCGAACGCCCGTCCGGGTGAAAGATCTTGGGTTCGAGCCGGGTCAGGATACGCATGGTCTGTGCGTTGCCCTCGAAGCCGCCGATATTGCCGGCGATGTCGGCGAGCGCACGCTCCCCATTGTGCCCGAACGGCGGGTGACCAAGGTCGTGGGCCAGACAGGCGCAGTCGACCACGTCCGGATCACAGCCGAGCAATGCGCCGATTTGGCGACCGATCTGGGCGACTTCCAGCGTATGCGTCAGTCGAGTGCGAGCGAAATCGTCGGTACCGGCAATCAGAATCTGGCTTTTCGCGCCCAAACGCCGCAAAGCGGACGAATGAATCAGTCGCGCGCGATCGCGTTCGAAAGCCGTACGCGACTTGGATTTGGGCGGCTCGGGTGCCCACCGCTCCTCGTCGAAGGCGCTGTAGCCCTCATCGCTCAGCACCTGTTCCCCATCCAAAGTCGTTTCCATATTCCAAGCATAGGCACACATATCGGCCGCAGTAATCCCGACTTCCCGAATATGTGCCACTGACGTCAACTCAACGGCACATATTCGGGAGATTGGGGCCGATTTCCCGAATATGTGACGCTCAGCACATGTCAGTGGTACATATTCGGGAAGAAGGGATTACGGGGTGCCACCGTATGGCGGTAATGCACCTTATAGCAGCGTGGCGGGGTCGAGCTTGGCGAGGTCGGCGGCGGGCAGTACTTCGGCGGCATGCTCGTAAAGGCGCGGGATGCGGTTGCGCAGGCAGGTGAAGATCTCGTAGCTGATGGTGTCGGCGGCGCGGGCCCAATCGTCGGCGGTAGGCTCAACGTAATCCTCGCCGCGGCCCGGGCCGAACAGTTCGACCGTGTCGCCCTCGTGAACGCCGAGTTCGGCGGCGGATCCGTGCAGGTCCACGATGAACTGGTCCATGCACACGCGGCCGCACACGCGGTAGAGCTTCGGACCTTCAGTGGTCATGATGCGCACCGGGCCGCCCGGCTTCTCCACGTGCTTGGCACCTTCCATATCGAAACCGGAAGCGGAGCGGTGGATGCCATCGGCGTAGCCCAGCGGCACAATAGCGGTCGAGGTGTTGTCCGGGGTCAGGTAGGTGCGGCCATAAGAGATGCCATGGCCGGCCTCCACATCCTTGACCGTGCCGAGCTGCGCCTGCAGGCGCATGGCCGGGGTCAGATGCCAGTCGCGCGGGGTGCCCATCGCGGGATCGGGCTCGTAGCCGTACAGGCCGATGCCGGGGCGGGTAAGTTCGAAGTGAATCTCCGGGCGGTCCAAAGTGGCCGCCGTGTTGGCCAGGTGACGGATCTCCGGCGGAATGCCGGCCTGTTCCATGCGGCGCGTGAAGTCCTTGAATGTTTCGATCTGGCGGTCGGTGGAGGACACGAATTCGGGCACATCGGGCGAATCGGCCACGGCGAGATGGCTCCACTGACCCACAATATGCAACACGCCCTCTTTGGCGAGCGGCACGAGTTTGGCGAGCGCGGCGTCGAATCCGGCCGGCGTGAAACCGTTGCGACCGAAGCCGGAATCGACCTTGACGTGTACGCGGGCGGGCTTGCCGAGCTTGCGTGCGGCGGCGGCCACGGCATCGATGCCGGGCAGGGAGCCGACCGATACGTCGATATCGGCAGCGATCAGCTCATCGAATGGCACTTCGGTGCCGTTGTAGACCCAAGTCAGAATGCGGCAGCGGTCGGGGCCGATGCCGAGCTTGCGCAGCAGCAACGCTTCGTGCGACTGCGCGGTGCCGAGCCATGTGGCGCCGCCGGCGAGCGCGGCCAGGGCGGCGGGCAGCAGTCCGTGGCCGTAGGCGTCGGCCTTGACCACACCCATCACCGCCGTGCCGGAAGCGGGCCCGCCGACCACGGAGACCAGGTGGGCCATGTTGTCGCGCATGGTTTTGAGGTCCACGATGGCCTGTGCGGGGTATTGGCGGCGGGCGGCCGCATAGTTGGCCTTGCCCTGCTCGGACGAGAATGCGATTTCAGGTGCTGCGTTCATGCTCATAGACACCTATTGTTGCGCGAGAATGTGACGTGTAGTCGCAATCGTCTGTTTTCGCCCGGCAGTCGTACACTAATGACCGATATGCGGTTTCTCGGAAGCCGCCTTTGATTCCCGGCGTTGAGGCGTGCCGGGATCCCGGAAATCCGTCCGGTTCAGCCCCATAATCCTAGATTTCATGAGAGAAGAACATGGATCTGTTTCGTAAGAAAAGCGTGGATCAGCTTGTCGCCGAATCCACTCCCCTCAAGCGCACGATGCGCACCTTCGATCTGACGATGCTCGGCATCGGCGCGATCATCGGCACCGGTATCTTCGTGCTCACTGGCAAGGGCGCGCTGACCGCCGGCCCGGCCCTGTCCGTATCGTTCCTGCTGGCCGCCGTCTGCTGCGGTTTTGCCGGTCTGTGCTACGCCGAGTTCGCCGCCATGGCCCCGGTGTCCGGCTCGGCCTACTCCTATGCCTATCTGGCGTTCGGCGAGCTCATCGCCTTCGTGATCGGCTGGGATCTGATTCTGGAGTACGCCCTGCAGGCGGCCACAGTGTCCGCCGGCTGGTCGGGCTACTTCAACAAACTGCTGGAAGGCTTCGGCCTGCACCTGCCGGTCGAGCTGACCGCCGCCTACGGCACCAACCCGGACGTCACCACCTACTTCAACCTGCCCGGTTTCGTCATCGTGCTCATCATCACGTGGGTGCTCTCCATCGGCATCAACCAGACCAAGCGCACCAATGACGTGATGGTGCTCATCAAGCTCGCCATCATCGTGCTGTTCATCGTGTGCGCCGTGTGGTATGTCAAGCCGTCCAACTGGCAGCCGTTCTCCCCGTACGGCATCTACACTTTCCAGCCCGGCTCCACCCAGCCGTACGGCATCGTGCCGGCCGCTTCCATCGTGTTCTTCAGCTTCATCGGCTTCGATGCCGTGTCCTCTTCCGCTGAGGAGACCATCAACCCGAACAAGACGCTGCCGCGCGGCATTCTGCTGTCCCTGGCCGTTTCCACCGTGCTCTACGTCATCATGACCCTGATCATGACCGGCGTGGTGCCCTACAAGGAGTTCGCCAAGTACATCGACGCCCCGGTGGCCGGCGTGATTCTGGAGACCGGCATGAACTGGCTCGCGGTGATCGTGAACCTGGGCGCCCTCATCGGCATGACCACGGTGATGCTCGTGCAGCTGTACGGCCAATCCCGTATCTGCTACGCCATGAGCCGTGACGGCCTGTTCCCGAAGTTCTTCGGCCACGTGCACGAGAAGTACCGTACCCCGTTCAAGGGCACCTGGTTCTTCGGTCTGCTGACCGCGTTCGCCGGCGGCTTCATCAACATCAACGTGCTGTTCGAGCTGGTGAACATCGGTACGCTGTCCGCGTTCATCATCGTGTCGGCCGGTATTCTATGGATGCGCAAGACCCAGCCGAATGCGCCCCGCGGCTTCCGCGCGCCGGGCGTGCCGGTCACCCCGATTCTGGCCATCGTATTCTGCTTCGTGCTCATCGCCGGTCTCAACTGGGAGACCTGGGTGCGTTTCGCCGTCTGGTTCGGTCTGGGCCTGATCGTGTACTTCGGCTACAGCCGCAAGCGCTCCAAGCTCGGCCTTGAGCAGAAGGCCGGGGCTGACGCCAAGGTCGCTGCGACTGAGGACTGAGGACTGAGGTCTATCGGCTGACCGATAGCCGATGGCTGCTTTCGTGAAAACCGTACGCTGAGTTACTTTCAGCGTACGGTTTTTGCGATATGCACGAGTTTGAACGGGCGGCCGACGGACCGTACGTGCGCGACGACGTGGACCTTACCTGACCAGCTCCACCGCGGAACCGAACACGCTGGCGGCAGCCACACTCACCACTCGTGGCGCTGATAGGCGATTCTGGTGGTGTCGACCGGCCGGTCGAGCAGCTGGATCAGGCCGCAACGGGCGAAGCCGGAGCTTTCGAGCACGTGCTGCATGGCCTTGTTATTGGGGTGGGTGTCGGCGCGCACGTTGCCGTAGTGCTTCAGGGCCCACCTGATGCAGTCGCGGGCCGCGTGGCGCACCAGACCGGATGCGGCGATGCGGTGGATGGTCACATAGGTGTCGTTGTCCAGCCAGGCGCCGTCGATTTTGGCGTAGGTCGGATCCTTGCCCGGGCACAGGGCGAACTGGGCCAGAATGCGTTCGTGGCCATTGCAGGTGTCGACCAGCAGCATCGTACGCTGGTTGGCGATGTCGTCCTCAATCACCGATTCACGCGGAAATTCGTTGCCCCACTGGGTGGGGTTGCCGTTGGCGGCCATCAACGCGCGTGCGCGTGCGTAGATTTTATGCATCTGCGGCAGATCGCGCATGGTGGCGTGGCGGAAACGGCGGCCTGTCGCCTTGTTTGCAGCGTTCGACTGAGTCACTTCTCACCTCTCCGACATGCCGGGTTGCCGGCACGGTGACCGGCGACTAACTGACGGCCAACCTACCATGCCGTAGGCACAAGAAATCCCGTCCGCGTTGCATGACGGACACTAATAAACAATGACTCCCGTCCGCAGGAGCCGGACAGTCCAGCCGAGTTGAGGACAGCCACCCTCAGTCGGCTTCGCCCCCGGCTCCCGCCAGCGGGAGCCGAATCAGAATTGAATCGAATCAGACGAATCAGACGACCTTGCGCTCGAACGGGTCGGAGCTGATGCCTTCCTCAAGGATCTGCTTGGCCCATTCCTTGGCGGTGAACAGGCTGTGGTCGCGATAGTTGCCGCAGCTCTTCTCGGTGGTGGCGGGCACGTCATCCCACGTGGCCTTGTACGCGATGAACTCCAACGATTCCTTCAGGGCCTTGGCCACTTCCTCGGTGGGGTGGGTGCCCCAGGTCAGCAGGTGGAAGCCGGTGCGGCAGCCGAACGGCGAGCAGTCGATGTAGCCCGGGATACGTTCGCGCAGCAGCACGGCGATGGTGTGTTCGATGGTGTGCAGGCCGCCGGTGGGGATGGCCTGCTTGTTCGGCTGGGTCAGGCGCAGATCATAGTTGGAGATCACGTCGCCGTGAGGGCCCGTTTCGGTGTCGATGTAACGCACGTACGGCGCCTTGACCTTGGTGTGATCAAGCTGGAATGATTCGACGACGGGCTTTTCGGCCGTTTCTTCTGCCATGCTGTTGCCTTTCTACTTGCCGAGTGTTCGGTCATGAAGCATCGAACAGTCATCGTAGTCGAGCCAGCCCAAGAACGCCCGCAAATACTCCGCAGTTCGCTATAGGAGATTGTTATGACGCACTCCCGGCATTGAACGAGGCGATGGCTTGCATGAAGCGCTGGCCGTAGAGGTCGAGCTTGTGTTGACCGACGCCGTTGACCGCCAGAAATTGCGCGTTGGTAACCGGCTTGATGCGGGCCATGTCGCGCAAGGTCTTGTCGGAGAACACGATGTACGGCGGCTTGCCGATTTCCTGGGCGATGGTGCGTCGCAGTTCGCGTAGCTTCTGGAACAGCGATTCCTCGTCATCGTCCGGGATATACGAGCCCAGCGCATCGCCGGGAACATTGGCGGAATCGGCAGTATCAGCCACTCCCCCGCTCCGACCGGAACCGGCCGCCTCCGACTTGCGTTCCACCCGTTTGATCTCATAGTGGAAGTCGGGAGCGGCGGTTTCGGCCGCCCGCGCACCGAACATGACGATTGGCATACGCCCTTCGGCGATTGACAGGTACCCGTCCGTGGCCATCTGGCTCAACACGTCGCGCACGCGAGCCTCGTTCACGTCCTTGAGCATGCCGAAGGTGGGCATCCGCTCCGGGTTCAGCCATGCCAGATCCTGTGCCCGCGAACCGCGCAGGATCTTGACGATCTTGCCGGAACCGACGCGCTGCCCCACGTCATGCACGCAACGGCTGATCGCCTGCGCCACGCGGGTCACGTCGATGGTCTCAAACGTGCTTTCGCAGTTCGAGCAGGCACCGCATTTGCCGGACTGCGAAGAGTCCGCCGCAATGTCTTCACCCGCCGTGGAACCAGCATTCGGCGACAATTCCTGACCGAAATACCGGGTCATATACCGGTGCAGGCAGTCGGTGGTGCGGCAGTAGCCGACCATACCGTCCAGCAGCCGGCGCTTGGACTGGCGAACGATTTCCTGCTCTTCGGGAGTCAATCGTTCGTTCTCATAATCGTTATCCAGCAACCGACGCCGGGTGACGATGTCTGACTCATTCCACAGCAGCGTGCATCGGCTGGGCTCGCCGTCACGGCCCGCGCGGCCGGCCTCCTGATAGTAGGCCTCAATGGATTCGGGCAGATTGTGGTGGATGACGTAACGCACGTTGGACTTATCGATGCCCATGCCGAAAGCGTTGGTGGCCACGACCACCGGCACCTTGTCGGTGATGAAGTCGCGCTGGGCCGCCTCACGCGCGTCCGGCGACATGCCGCCATGGTAGGCAACGGCCGGATGCCCCATCTGGTTCAGCGTGTCGGTGAGCGCTTCGGTGGTCTTGCGGGTGGCGCAGTAGACGATGCCGGATTCGTCCGGATGGTCGGCCACATACCGCGCCACCCATGCGGCCTTGTATTTGGTTTCCAGTTTGACCACATCAAAATACAGGTTCGGCCGGTCGAATCCGGTAACGGTGACGGCCGGATTCCGCAATCCCAGCAGTCCCACGATGTCCCGGCGCACCCGTTCGGTGGCGGTGGCGGTGAACGCACCCACCGGTGGACGCTGCGGCAGCCCGGCGATGAAATCGCCGATACCTAAGTACGACGAGCGGAAGTCCTGACCCCACTGGGAGACGCAGTGGGCTTCGTCCACGGCGATCAGCGAGATCGGCGTACGGGCGGCAAAGTCGCGGAATCGCCCGGTTTCCAAGCGTTCCGGGGCCACGTACAGCAGTTTGATCTGCCCGGCGGCGGCTTGGGCGAACACCATCGCCTGCTCGTCGGGAGTTTGAGTGGTATTGATGAACGCGGCCGGCAGACCGAGGTCGTTCAGCGCATCGACCTGGTCGCGCATCAGGGAAATCAAGGGAGATATGACCAAAGTCATACCCGGGCTGAGCGCGGCGGGAATCTGGTAGCACACGGACTTGCCTGCGCCGGTGGGCATCACGCCCAAGACATCGCGTCCGGCAAGCAAAGCCTCGACAATTCCTTGCTGTCCGGGCCTAAACGAGTCATAGCCGAAGTATCGTGTGAGCGCCTCCAGCGCCGCCTGATGTGCTGTCATAAACGACCAGTGTAGGCCGACCGCAGCTGGATTTCATCGTATAACGGAATACCTCGCAACGATGTACGTAGCCCTTCCGTATTATTATGCGTCAAGGAACGTTATTCCCGGCATATCGCACGATATGCCGCTTTGAGAGAACTAAGACGGGGCATTTTGATGGCCAACGATACATTTTCCTTCTCCTCTCCTGACGATCAGGAGACGGCGGTGCTGCAGCCTGTGGCCACCGATGGGCTGTTCGCAGCCGCGGATTCAGGTACCGCCACACCACAGCAAAGTGACAATGACACCAATAACCATGCCGATAATACAGCCTATGTGGGTGAACATGTTATGGCATCTACCACCGCTAAATCACATGGCAAGGCCGCACGGATTGCCATCATAACCATATTTGCAGTGTTGCTTGCCGCATTAATAGCCTATTTCTTCGTCGGACGTTGGTACTTCCAAGACAAGGCTGCGCCCGGTGTTCATTTGGGCAATGTCTCTGTCATGGGCCAGACCCGCGAAGAACTTGCGAATACTGTGAAGCAGCAGCTGAATAACACCACAGTGACGTTCACCGCCGAAGGCAACAGCGTCAAAGCCTCGCTGAAGGACCTTGGCGTCACCGTCGACACGGATAAAACCGTAGATGCGCTGTTGAACGCGAAGACCGGCGACGTGGCCAAGCTCAATATTTTCGATCAGCCGCATATCGCTCTGACCGCCACCAGGGACAAAGAGACTGCCGAACAATTCGTCACCGCCGGCCTGGTCGATGAGGCCGACCGAGCGCAGATTGCCACCGTTGTCTACAACAAGAGCACCAAGCAGTTCGATTACACCGCGGGTCAGGATGGCAAGGGTCCGGATATCAATGTTGTCAATGCTGCAGTCAAGGAGGCCGTCGCGACCCCGGGCGAAAATGCGACGGTGCCGGTCAAGCTACAGACCGCAAAGAATCCGATTGATGACGCGAGCGCACAGCAAACACAGTTTGACGCCAATGCCAAGCTTGGCCTCAAACTGACCGTGGACAACGGCGTGAACAAGAGCGTCACCATCCCGGCCGATACCATTGCCTCATTCCTCAAGCCCACGGTGAATAAGGCGGGTGGCACCATGAGTCTGGTAGTCGACCGCGATGCCATCACCAAGTACGTCACCAGTGACAGCGTAACCAAAGAACTGACTGTTCCCAAGGTGACACGCGAGGTCTACATCACGCCGAAAGACGAAGGCGGCGTGGAAATTGGCGCCGATAAGACACTCGGTGTGGATGGTATTGAAGTGACTGGTGCCGGGGACGCCCCCGAACGTCTGGCTACCGCCATCGAGCAGAACCAGTCCACTGATTCCACTGTGGCTGTGAAAGACAGCCCATATGATGTCAAGCAGGTCGAGGTGCCTCATAACTTCGATACGGCAGATGGCGATAAGTGGGTTCATGTTGATCTGACGAACCAGACTGCCACTGCATATCAGGGCACCACGGTGGTCAAGAAGTTCAACATCGCTTCTGGCAAGCCCACCGCCGATGGTTCCATGCTGTCCGATACCGGCACGTTCTACGTGTATCTCAAGTACGAATCGCAGACCATGGTTGGCGAAGGCTACAACCAGCCAGGCACGCCGTGGATTTCCTACTATAACGGCGGCGAGGCCCTGCACGGTGTTCCTGCATACATGTGGGGCGAGCACCCCATCTATGTGCAGCAGGGTATCCCAGGCTCGCACGGCTGCATCAACATGCAGGTGGCCGACGCCAAGTGGATGTACGACTTTGCCACCATCGGCACTCGTGTGGTCGTTGATGGCACCACACCGACTTCCGGTCAGGCGTTGCGCCCGGCTGGTGCGGATGCCACCGGATGGCAGGGCGGCAACGCCAGCTGATTCGATCCATGTTTAATCGATAACGGAAAATCCCCGACCCTTGTGGGCCGGGGATTTTTTTGTAGGTACCAATCGATAGCGAGTCCGCCGATAAGCGTGGTGGCACCGTCAATACGGTGCCACCAGTACCGTCAGTACGGTCAGATACGATCCAACGCCTGCTTGAGATCGGCGATAAGGTCGTCGGCGTTCTCGATACCGACCGAAATACGCACCAGATTGGCGGGCACCTGCAGGGTGGTGCCGGCCACGGAGGCGTGGGTCATGGCGGCGGGCACCTCGATGAGGCTTTCCACACCGCCGAGCGATTCGGCCAGTGTGAAGATCTGCGTGTGGTCCACGAAGTGCTTGGCCGCCTCGGCACCGGCCGCGAGCTGCACGGAGACGATGCCGCCGAAGCCGCCGTGCATCTGGCGGGCGGCGATTTCATGACCCGGGTGGGACTCGAGGCCCGGGTACCAGACGCGCTCAATCACATCAGAGGGCTGGGATTCGAGCCATTCGGCCACCTTCAGGGCGTTGGCACTGTGGCGCTTGACGCGCAGATCCAGGGTCTTCAGGCCGCGGATGTCCAGCCAGGAGTCGAACGGGGAGGGCACTGCGCCGGCGGCGTTCTGCAGGAAGGCGACCTTCTCGCGGGTCTCCTCATCGTTGACCACCACGGCACCGCCGACCACGTCGGAGTGGCCGCCGATGTACTTGGTGGTGGAGTAGACCACCACATCGGCGCCATCGGCCAGCGGGTGCTGAAGGGCGGGCGAGGCGAAGGTGTTGTCGACAGCGACCTTGGTGCCGTACTTGTGGGCGACTTCGGTGGTGGCCGCGATGTCGGTGATGTTGAGCAGCGGGTTGGACGGGGTCTCGACCCACACATACTGGTAGTGCTTGGAGGCCAATGCGGTTTCCACGGCTTTCAGATCGGTGATGTTCACCACGTCGAGGCCCACACCCCACGGCACGAACACCTTGGAGAGCAGGCGGTAGGTGCCGCCGTACACATCGTTGCCGAGCAGGATGTTGTCGCCGGGCTTGATGGTGGAGCGCAGCAGCACGTCGATGGCGGCCAAGCCCGAGGAGAAGCTCAGCGCGTACTTGCCGCCTTCCACGGCGGCGAGCTGCTCGTCGAAGCTGGTGCGAGTGGGGTTGATGGAGCGGGAGTAGTCGTGGCCTCCCCTGAGGCCCAACACGCCATCCTGCTTGAAAGTGGAGGTGGCGAAGATCGGCGTGACGACCGCACCGGTGGTCGGGTCGGGCTCCTGGCCGGCGTGGATGGCGCGAGTGGCGATGTCGGTGTTGGCGAACTTGGCGTTGTATTCAGCGGACATGATATTGGGTTCCTTTCGGGATTGTTCCGTATTCGAAGGTAAAACAGGTGCGGTTAGTTAGTGCGGATGTTGGTATTGATTCTTTTGATAGCTAGTTATGGAGTCCATCCGCAGCTCCCTCATCAGAGGGAGTTCCGTTAAGGTACTGCTCGGCGAGGGAGGGCTTGCTGGTGCGTTCCACGATGTCACCGTAGCCGTTGGCACGCATCCAGTCGTCATTGAAGATCTTCTCCAGATAACTGCGGCCGGAATCAGGGGCGAGCACCACCACGATCTGGTTCTCGTCCAAATCATTGGCAAGCGCGTACTTGATGGCGCTGGCCACGGCCATGCCGGACGAGCCGCCGACCAGCAGCGCCTCCTCGCCGGCCAGACGGCGGGTCATTTCAAAGGCTTCGGCGTCGGACACGCGCACGATGTCGTCGGTGATGTTCCGGTCGAAGGCCTTGGGGTAGAAGTCCTCCCCTACGCCCTCGATATCGTACTGGTGGACTTCGTCGCGTGAGGAAGCGGAGTAGATGGAGCCTTCCGGGTCGGAGCCGATGACCTTGACCGCGCCGTTGGAGGCTTCCTTGAGGTACTTGCCGGTGCCGGAGATGGTGCCGCCGGTGCCGATGCCGGCCACGAAGTGCGTGACCTTGTGGTCCGTGGCCTCCCAGATCTCAGGTCCGGTGGTGTAGTAGTGGCTCAGCGGGCCGTTCGGATTGTCGTACTGGTTCGGGCGGAAGCCGCCGGGAATCGTATTGGCCAGTCGTTCGGCGACCTGGTAGTAGGAGCGCGGGTCGTCCGGGCCGGCGTCGGTTGGCGTGACAATGACTTCGGCACCGTAGGCGCGCAGCACCGCGTGCTTGGATTCGGAGACCTTGTCCGGCAGGGTGAAAATCGTGCGGTAGCCGCGCTGCTGGGCGACCAGGGCCAGGCCGACGCCGGTGTTGCCGGAGGTGGGTTCGACGATCACGCCGCCGGGCTTCAGTTGGCCGGACTTTTCGGCGGCGTCGATGATGCGTTCGGCGATGCGGTCCTTGGAGGATCCGCCGGGGTTGAAGTATTCGACTTTGACGGCGATGGTGGCTTTGACGCCGGCCGCCTGCGGAATGTGGTTGAGCTTGACAAGCGGGGTGTTGCCGATGAGTTCTGCGAGGCTGTTGTGGATGGTCATGTGAAGTCCTTCGTTGCTGGGGTTGTGGGGTTTTGCTGCGTTGCGCTCGTGAACCGACGTTCCCAGACGAATGGACTGTGGCTTTAGTTTGAAATCGAGTATTCCCGCTCACTGTACGGTGAAGCCGGAAAGTGAATCGGTTTTTCATGTTAACCACGGCTCGCGCGTTACACGGTTACGCTCGTGCCATCGATTTCATGAAAATTCATGCGACAGATTTGCCGCGATTCGAATGCTCTATCTCAAGTTATGCGTCACTGACCGCTCGCCCAGGGGCGTCGGTTAGCGACAACAACATGAGATAATCTGCATGTCTCACACCATAGCACAACCCGCGACAAGCGCGTGTCGCCCCGATGTCTATTTAGAAGTGCAACACCCTTGTTGGTCCTGTAATTCTAACAGT